>DSLFC04102__coassemble_1225_pt1 | contig 16431 bp, 13 predicted proteins | sample DSLFC04102__metabat2_low_PE_004 | metagenome-assembled genome bin DSLFC04102
GGCGCGCGTTGCGCGCCCGGCCCCCCGGTTTCTGCGCCGCCCAGGGCGCGGAGCGCCCTGGGCAGGTTCCCCGGCGGTTTGCATCTCTCCGCCTACAGGATATACTTTTTCAAATCCTTTCGCTGGTAGTCCCCGGCCAACTGGGCCTTTACGTATTCGTCGGTGACGTGGACCTGGATATGGGGCGCGTCGCCGCCGCCGGCGTTGAAGGCGATGTCGGAGAGGATGGACTCCAGCACGGTATGCAGCCGCCGGGCGCCGATATTCTCGTCGTTTTCGTTGGCCAGCCAGGCGTAATCGGCGATGGCGTCCAGGGCGGAATCCTCGAAGATGAGTTCCACGCCGTCCACCTGGAGCAGGGCCTGATACTGGCGGATCAGGGCATTTTCCGGCTGCACCAGGATTTGGCGGTAGTCGTCCCTGGTGAGGGGCTTTAAGTCCACCCGCACGGGGAAGCGGCCCTGGAGCTCGGGGATCAGGTCGGTGACCTTGCTCACGTGGAAGGCCCCGGCGGCGATGAACAGCATATGGTCGGTGCGCACGGGCCCGTACTTGGTAGGCACGGTAGAGCCCTCCACGATGGGCAGGATATCCCGCTGCACCCCTTCCCGGGACACGTCGGGACCGTGGCCGGAGGCCTTGCCCGCCACCTTATCGATCTCGTCCAGGAACACGATGCCGTCCTGCTCCGCACGCTGGATGGCCTCGGTATGCACCGCGTCCATGTCGATCATGTTTTGTTCTTCCTCGGCGGTGAGGATGCGCCGGGCCTCCTTCACCTCCACCTTGCGCAATTTGGTGCGCTTGGGCAGAATGGAGCCCAGCATATCCCCCATGTTCACGTCGGTGCCGGGGATATCCGCCTTGGGCATGGTTTCCTCCACTTCCACCTCCACCAGGGTATGCTCCAGCTCCCCGGCCCGCAGCCGGGTGCGCACATCGTCGCTTTTGCTGCGCTGCAAAGCCCGCTCGTCGGCGCTCATTTCCGGCTCGCGGGGCTTGTTGCCCAGCAGGATGTCGATGGGATTGCTCTTCTTGGGGGGCTTGACGATCAGCTCCACCAGCCGTTCCTCGGCGGCCCGGGCCGCCTTTTCCCGCACGCCCTCGATGTGCCGCTCCTTCACCAGGCGAATGGACGCCTCCACCAGGTCCCGGATGATGCTGTCCACATCCCGGCCCACATAGCCCACCTCGGTGAACTTGGTGGCCTCCACCTTGACGAAGGGCGCGTCCACCAGCCGGGCCAGCCGCCGGGCGATTTCGGTCTTGCCCACGCCGGTGGGGCCCACCATCAGGATGTTCTTGGGGGTTACCTCGGCGCGCATTTCCTCGGGCAGTTGGGCGCGGCGGTAGCGGTTGCGCAGGGCCACGGCCACCGCCTTCTTGGCCTCGCTCTGGCCGATGATGTACCGGTCCAGCTGCTTTACGATCTCCTTGGGGGTCAATGTATGCGTCATGTCTTATACCTTCTCCACGATGATATGGTCGTTGGTGTATACGCAGATGGTGCTGGCAATGAAGAGGGCCTTGCGGGCGATCTCCTCGGCGGAAAGGCCGGTGTTCTCCACCAGGGCCCGGGCTGCGGCCAGGGCGTAGTTGCCCCCTGAGCCGATGGCCAGAATGCCGTCGTCGGGCTCGATGACTTCGCCCGTTCCGGATACCAGCATGAGATTGTCCTTGTCGGCGCACAGCAGCATGGCCTCCAGCTTGCGCATGGCCTTGTCCATGCGCCACTCCTGGGCCAGCTCCACCGCCGCCCGGGGCAGGTTGCCGGCGTACTGGGTCAGCTTTTCCTCGAATTTCTCCGACAGGGCGAAGGCGTCCGCCACGGAACCGGCGAACCCCACCACCACCTGGCCGTCGTATATCCGGCGCACCTTACGGGCGTTCATCTTCATGACGGTGCTCTCCCCCAGGGTCACCTGGCCGTCCCCGGCGATGGCGCACTGGCCGTCCCTGCGCACCGCGCAAATCGTGGTTCCTCGTATCATGGTTCTTCCTCCATCTGCCCGGCGATGTCCTCCAGGGCCGCCAAGGCCCGGGCGGACAGCTGCTCGTAGCGGTTTTGCTTGCCCTTGACCCGCTGGTCCAAGGGCGTAAGAATGCCGAAATTGGCGTTCATGGGCTGAAAATTGGCGGTGGGGGTGCGCACGTGGGCTTCCAGCGCCCCCAGCATGGTCTGCTTGCCCCACTGGGGCTCCGGCAAGCCCCGCAGCCGCCGGGCCAGGCACAGCCCGGCCACCAGCCCCGAGGCCGCCGATTCCATATATCCCTCCACCCCGGTGATCTGTCCGGCAAAGCGCGTCAGGGGATCACCGGCCAGGGCGTAATTGGGGCCCAGCATGTCCGGACCGTTTAAGTAGGTGTTGCGGTGCATTACCCCGTAGCGCACGAATTCCGCATGCTCCAGGCCCGGGATCATGGAGAAAACCCGCTTCTGCTCGCCCCACTTGAGGCGGGTCTGAAAGCCCACCATATTGTACAGGGTGCCCTCCTGGTTGTCCTGGCGCAGCTGCACCACCGCGTAGGGGCGCTTGCCGGTGCGGGGGTCGGTGAGCCCGATGGGCTTGAGGGGACCGAAGCACAGCGTCTGCCGTCCCCGGGCGGCCAATATCTCCACCGCCAAGCACCCTTCGAACACCAGCTTTTGCTCAAAGCCGTGGGGCTGGTTCAGCTGGGCGCCCATGAGGGCGTCGTAAAAGGCGTCGTACTGGGCCTGGTCCATGGGGCAGTTCAGGTAGTCCTGTCCCTCTCCCCTGCCGTACCGGGAGGCGGCGAACACCTTGTCCATGTCCAGCGATTCCCTGGTGACGATGGGGGCGGCGGCGTCGAAAAAATGCAGCCTGCCTGCGCCGGGCAGGGCCTCGATGGCCCGGCACAGCCCATCGCCGGTGAGGGGCCCGGTGGCGATAATCCAGGGCGGCGGGGGCAATTGCTCCGCCACCTGGCGCTTCACCTGGATCAAAGGGTGCTCCTCCACAGCCTGGGTCAAAAGCCGGCTGAACACCTCCCGGTCCACCGCCAGTGCGCCGCCGGCGGGCACCCGGGCCTTATGGGCGCAGGACAATACCAGGCTGCCCAGCCTGGCCATCTCCGCCTTCAGCAGCCCGGAGGCGTTGGTCAAGTGCTCCGCCTTCAGGGAATTGGAGCACACCAGTTCGCCGAAAAGGGGGCTGTGATGGGCGGGGGAAAACTGCAGGGGCTTCATCTCCACCAATTCCACCGGAATGCCCTGCCGGGCCAGCTGCCAGGCCGCCTCGCAGCCCGCCAGTCCAGCCCCCACCACGGTTACCTTCATCATCTATTCGGCCTCTTCCCCATCCCCCGGGTTTTCCACCAGCACCCGGTTGCGGCATTGTTCGTTGACGCACAGGTGGTAGATCTCCCCCTTGCGCCCCCGCTTTTGCACCATGCGCCCGCCGCACAGGGGGCACTTGTCATTCACCGGCAAATCCCAGCTGACGAACTGGCACTGAGGATAGCCCTCGCAGCCGTAGAACTTCTTGCCCTTGCGGCTGAGCCGCTCCAGCAGCCTGCCGCCGCACTCGGGGCAGGGCACCCCGATATCCTTCATCAGGGCCATGGTATGGCGGCACTGGGGGAAATTGGGGCAGGCCAAAAATTTCCCGTACCGGCCCATCTTGTACACCATCATGGCGCCGCACTTCTCGCAGGGCACGTCGGACACCTGGTCCTCCAGGGACACCTTTTCGATGTGCTTCTCCGCCTCCTCCAGGGCCTGCTCGAAGGGGCCGTAGAAATCCCGTACCAGGCTGCGCCAATCCTGGCTGCCCGCCTCCACCTGGTCCAGCTTTTCCTCCAGGCCCGCGGTAAAGGCGATATCCACGATGCCGGGAAAGTTCTTCTGCATGATGTCGTTCACCACCAGCCCCAGCTCTGTGGGGGACAGCCGCTTCTGCTCCCGGGTGATGTAGCCACGGGTCATGATGGTGGTGATGGTGGGCGCGTAGGTGGAGGGACGGCCGATGCCCTTCTCCTCCAGGGTGCGCACCAGGGAAGCCTCGGTATATCGGGGCGGCGGCTGGGTGAAGCGCTGCTCCGCCTCTACCTGGCCGATGGAGGCGGCCATGCCCTCCTTCAGGGGCGGCAGGGGCGAATCGGGCTCTGCCTGGGCGTCGTCCAGCACTTCCTCGTAGACCACGGTGAACCCGTTGAACTTCATCTTCTGCCCGCCGAAGCGCAGGTTGAGCCCGTCCCCCTGGATCTCCGCCGCCAGGGTATCGTACACAGCCGGGGTCATCTGGCTGGCCATGAAGCGGTAATAGATCAGCTTGTACAGCCGGAACTGATCCCGGGTCAAAGATGCCTTGATGGCCTCGGGCCGCCGGGCCGCGTTGGTGGGGCGGATGGCCTCGTGGGCGTCCTGGGCGGTCTTGCGGGTCTTATAGGTGTTGGGGGTTTCCGGCAGGTAGGCCGGGGAATAGCTCTGGGCGATCTCCTGGCGCATCTTCTCGATGGCCTCTTCGGAGATGCGGGTGGAGTCGGTGCGGATGTAGGTCACCAAGCCCTGGGTGCCCTCTCCCTGAATGTCCACGCCCTCGTAGAGCTGCTGGGCGATCTGCATGGTCTTTAAGGTGGTAAAGCCCAGCTTGCGGGAGGCCTCCTGCTGCAGGTTGGAGGTGGTAAAGGGCGGCGCTGGGTTCTTCCTGCGCTCGCCCCACTTCACCTGGGTGATGGTAAACCGGGCGTTTTCCATCCGCTGGGTGAGCTGCTGGGCCTGCTCCTGGCTGCGCACCTCCACGTGCTCGCCATTCTCCCCCCAGAACCGGGCCTTAAAGGCGATGCCCTCGGCGGTGAGCTGGGCGCTCAGGTTCCAATATTCCTCGGGGACGAACTCGTCGATCTCCTTCTCCCGGTCGCAAATGATGGCGGTGGCCACCGACTGCACCCGGCCTGCGGACAGGCCCTTGCGCACCTTGCTCCACAAAATGGGGCTGATCTTATAGCCCACCAGCCTATCCAGCACCCGCCGGGCCTGCTGGGCGTCCACCAGGTCCATGTCCACGGGGCGGGCGCACTTGATGGCGCTCTTGACCTCCTTGTCGGTGATCTCGTGGAACTCCACCCGGCAGGGCGCTTTCTCGTCCATCTTCAGCACCTGGGCCAGGTGCCAGGATATGGCTTCCCCCTCCCGGTCAGGGTCTGTGGCCAACAGGACCTTGGTGGCGCCCCTGGCTTCCTTGCGGATTTTATCCAGGATTTCGCCCCGGCCCCGGATGGTGATATATTTGGGCTCAAAATCCTTGTCCACGTCCACGCCCAGCTGAGACTTGGGCAGGTCGCGCACATGGCCCTGGGACGCCTCCACATGGTAGCTCTTGCCCAGGAATTTAGAAATGGTTCGCGCCTTGGCGGGCGACTCCACAATGACCAGCTTATACGGCATACTGTCCTCCACGCTACTTGTTAGGCCCGGTACATTCTACCAGGCGACTTTTTTATTATTCCCCGCAACTCCAGGATTGTCAAGAGCGAATTCAGTTTCGCGCTGTTAAAACCGGTCACATTGGCCAGCTCGTCGAAGGATTTTTCCTCGATTCTCAGCGGTTCCACCAGTTTTTTCTCGTCCTCGTCCAATTCCGGCTGGGCCTGGGCCGGCTTTTCCACGCCGCCCCTCTGCCCCCAGCGGTAGTGCTCCAGGATGTCCCAATGGCTCACCACCGGCGCCGCGCCGTCCAGCAGCAGTTGGTTGGGCCCCTCGCTCATGGGCGCGTAGATGGAGCCGGGCAGGGCGAATACGTCCCGCCCCTCGGCTGCGGCCTGGGATACGGTAATCATGGCCCCGGAATTCTTGCGCCCCTCCACCATCAGCACTCCGGGACACAGCCCGGAGATGATCCGGTTGCGGGCGGGAAAATTGGAGGCGTAGGGCGGCGTGCCCGGAGGATACTCGCTGACCACCGTTCCTCCCGTTTCCAGGATGCGCTGAAGCAGCGCCCCGTTCTCCGGCGGGTACACCACGTCCACCCCGCAGCCCAGCACCGCGATGGTGGGCCCTTCTCCCTCCAGCGCGCCTACGTGGGCGCAGGTATCCACGCCTCGGGCCAGCCCCGACACCACGCATACCCCTTCCCGGGCCAGGCCGCAGGCGATCTCCTGGGCCGCCCTTCGCCCGTCCCGGCTGGCCCGCCGGGAACCCACCACCGCGATCTGCTTTTCCCGGCCCAGGGCCAATGCGCCCCGCAGGTACAACAGCGGCGGCGGATCGTATATCTGGGTGAGCAGGGCGGGGTAGTGGTCGGACAGGCGGGTGATCACCTGGCAGTCCATGCCCTCGATGCGGTTGAACAGGCTGTAAAAACGATGCTGGTTCCGGGCGGCAAGCAGGGCGGACGCCGGCTTTTCTGGGAGCAGCCGGGCCGCCGCCGCCGCGTCCTCCCACACCTGCCTGGCGTCGCCGAACTGGGTCAGCAGGCGATAAAACCGGGTCGGGGTCATGCCCTCCACCGAAGCCAGCCAGATATAGTACTGCTCCATCGGGCTGTAATCCATCTGCAATCCTCCATCCCCCAAGGAAAGAACCTGCCCCACCCCGCCCTCCACGGGGCAGGGCGCACATTGCACCGAAGTTTCCTTCCTACTATAACACAGCATTAAACAGAATTCAAGGGCGGAGTAACCATCCGGGTCAGAAACTTTCAGGATAGCCCTGGTGGGGCCGATAAGGGGCCGCGCCCTTTCCCGGCGAAGGCCGGCGGATTTCCCCCGGAGTAGGGGTCCTCCCCCGTCCACCCCGTCATCCTCCGGTGAAGGTCCCGGTTCAAAGGCTTTGCCGGGGAGGCTTGCGCTTTCTCCCAGGATGTTATAGAATAGGGAAAACCGGCAAAGGGGGGATAGCTGTGAAGCTGTGCATTGGCCAGGCTCTGTGCAAGGTTTGAGGGAACAGAACTTGTACAGAGATAACAAAGATGCCTTCTGTTCCCAAAACCTTGCCTTCTAACCAGCCGAATCCATGCCGTTGGGAGGAAGGTTTTATGGGAAAACAAAGCCGCTTTCCGCTTCCAAAACCTTGCCTTCTAACCGGCCAAATCCATACCGTTAGGAGGAAGGTTTTATGGGAAAATTTCATAGCGCTTTTCGATCGATAGGGGAGCTTCGCGCCTTTCTCATCCTGTGGGCCGGTCAGGCCTTTTCCGCCCTGGGCAGCGCCATGACCGCCTATGCCCTGGTGATATGGTCCTACCGGCAGGCGGGCTCCGCCCTGACCACGGCCCTGCTGATGGTGAGCTCCTATACGCCTTATATCCTGCTCAGCGTTTTCGCCGGCGCCTTTAGCGACCGGTGGAACAAGAAGAAGACCATGCTGGTATGCGACAGCGCCGCCGCGCTGACCACGGTGGCGGTGTTGGCGCTGCTGCAGGCGGGCCGCCTGGCCATCTGGCACATCTACCTGATCAACGCGGTCAACGGCCTCATGAACTCGGTGCAGCAGCCGGCCAGCGAGGTGGCGGTGACCAGAGTGCTGCCCCCGCGATACTACCAGCGGGTGGGGGGCTTGCGCTACCTGGCCAGCTCCTTCAATTCCCTCCTGACCCCCATCGCCGCCACCGCCTTGCTGGGCCTGTTCGGCCTGCCGGCGGTGATCTATTTCGACCTGATCACCTTTGCCGCCGCCTCCTTGTCCCTGCTGCTGTGGGTCAAGATCCCGGAGGACGGCGGGACGAGGGGGGAAAAGGAGCCATTTTGGGCCTCGGTGGGGACGGCGGTCCAATGGCTGAAGGGCGAACCGGGCATCTTTTCCCTGATGCTGTTTTTGGCCGCCATCAACCTGGTGGCCTCCATGTACAACGCCGCCTTTCCCGCCATGATGCTGTCCAGAGCGGGGGGCGGGGAGCGAGCCATGGGCCTGGTGAACGCGGTCATCGGCGGGGCCACCCTGGCGGGCAGCCTGGCCGCCTCCCTGATGAAAGCGCCCAAGAGCCGGGTGCGGGTGATCTGCAATTGCCTGCTGTTTGCCATGAGCACGGAAAACCTGATGCTGGCCCTGGGCCGCAGCCCGTGGGTCTGGTGCTTGGCGGGCTTTCTGGGCTGGATTGCCATCCCCACGATGAACGCCAACCTGGACGTGATCTTTCGCCAGCGCATTCCCGCCGCCCTTCAGGGCCGCGTGTACGCCGTGCGCAATGCCCTGCAATTCTTCACCATCCCCACCGGCTATTTTCTGGGCGGCCTGGGGGTGGATAAGATGTGCGAACCCATCATGGCCGCCCAGCAGGGCGGACCGCTGACGGCGCTGTTCGGCCAGGGCAAGGGCAGCGGCGCGGCGCTGTTCTTTTTCCTCATCGCCTGGCTGGGCATCGCCGTATGCCTGATCTTCCGGCGAAACCGGCATATCTGGGCGCTGGAATCCCATTCCCGGACCTGAAGGAGCGCCAGGGGGGCGCAGGGCTCAACGGGCCCCGGCGGGGGGCAAAATGGCGGCGGGCAGGCAAACCGGCCCGGGCCATAAGGTTCCTACCGAGGTTTCCCCTGCCGATGGCCGGGAGGGCCGGGGCTCCAAGGCCAAACCGGGCGGGGGCCGGGGACTTCTCCCCCGACCCCCGCCCGGCGTTTTCCCCGGCCGCCGCCGTGGCTTTGCCCTGGCCGCCGCCTGGCGTGCTCTCTGGCCGCCTGGCGTATGCCCTGGCCGTCGCCTGGCACTCTCTCTAGCCGCCGTGGCTTTGCCCTGGCCGCCCTGACCGGCTATTTGCTGTAATAGATGACCATGCTCAGCTGAACCTCCTCCTCCCCCAGGCTGCGGTAGCTGTGGGGCTGGTCGGCGCAGAAGCGGATGGCGTCCCCCGCCTCCAGGCGGTAGCGCTCCTCCCCTACCCCGATCTCCACCTGCCCGGCGAACACCGCAATATATTCCTCCGCCCCCTTCAGGTGGGGCTGGGCCTCCAGGCTGCCCTGGGGCTTGACGACGATGCGGTACATCTCAAAGGGCCGGTTGTCCCGAAAGGCAAAGAGGGGATGGTTCAAATACCGCCCCCCGTCCGCCTCCAGGGGCGGCCGCTCCCCCTTGCGCACCACCCGCACGCCCTCCCGCCCGTCCTCTACCAAAGCGGTGAAGGATACCTTGTACCCGTTGGCGATCTTCCACAGCACCGATATGGTGGGGTTTACCTCCCCCTTCTCGATCTGGGCCAGCATACTCCGGGATACCCCCGTCGCCGCCGCCGCCCCCTCCAGGGTCAGCTTCTTCTGCTCCCGAATCCGCTTGGCGTTGGCCGCCACGATGCTGGTTACATCCATGTTTTCCTCCATACCCTATTGACAATATATCGGATTTAAAGTATACTATATTGGAATTCCGATATATCGAACATATTTCCAGTATCATAGCACAAGTGGAGGGAGATGTCAAAGGTGTTCAGTTGGTTTTCCTTTTTGACCTATGCCGTGGTGACGGCGGCCACCCCCGGGCCCAACAACATCATGTCCATGTCCAACGGCGGGCGCAAGGGATTCAAGGCGGCGCTGCCCTTCAACCTGGGCATATGGGCGGGTTTTTCCATCGTGATGGTGCTGTGTACCGCCTTTTGCAGCATGTTGTCGGCGCTGATTCCCAAGATCAAGACGCCCATGCTGGCGGTGGGGGCGGCCTACATGCTGTACCTGGCCTGGGAGACCCTGGGAAGCTCCGGGGATATACAGGAAAACCACACCCGGGACGGCTTTTTCGCGGGGCTGTTCCTGCAGTTCATCAATCCCAAGATTTACATCTACGGGGTCATGTCCATGGAGGCCTACATCCTGCCCTTCTATCAGGGGCAGGCGCTGCCCCTGCTGGGGTTCTCCCTGCTGCTGGCCTTTATCGGCTTTGCCTTCACCCTGTGCTGGTCGGCCTTCGGCTCCGCCTTCAAGTGGCTGTTCTCCAAGCACGCCAGGGTGGTGAACCTGGTCATGGCGCTGCTGCTGGTGTACTGCGCCATATCCCTCTTCCTGGCCTAAGGGCTCGGCCTGTGGGCCATCCCTTTCGCGCCAGCGTCCAGGCCCTTCCGGCCCGGGCGTTTTTTTCTCTCGTTCCGCCCTGGGAAGCCGGGGCCCGTTGGGGGGGCGATTTTGCCCATCCGGCCCTGGGAAGGCGCTCTGCCCGGAGGGGAAAGGTCACATGCACCGGGCGAAGGGAGGCACGAAGCGGCTGAACAGGGCGGCCATGTCCTCCGGCGGCTGGCGCATCCCTTCCTCGGCCCATTTGGTGGTCATGGCGGAAAGGGCGCGGACGATGTAGTCCAGTTCGAAGCGCTCCTGTTGGGTGAGTTCCCGGCCCAGTCCGGCCTGTATGTTGCGCACGTGTACTTCCAGGGTGGTGCGGTAGCCGTATACGAACAGGGAGCGGTAGTCCTTCTTGGCGAAGCTGCGGGTGAAGAAGGGCCGCCGCTCCAGCAGCGCCTGAAGCATCTTCAGGTGCCCTTCCTCCCAGGTGAGGTTCACGTTGATGCGGTTGAGGGTGCGGGCGCAGATATCGTCCCAATACCAGCACACCACGGAGAAGATATCCTCGAAATGGAGGTAGAAGGTGGAGCGCGAAATGCCGCACGCCCTGCACAAATCGCTCACCCGGATGGTTTCGATATCCTGATGGAGCACCAGCTTTTCAAGGGCCAGGAAGATCTTCATGCGGGTGAACTCCTGCCTGGACACGTGGCTTCTCCTCCTCTTTTCCCTCTGGCAAAGGCCGCTGCGGCGGCGCACCCTGATTATAGCACGTTTTCCCCCGGCCATAAAATCCGCACGTTAAGAATATATCAAAACCTGCACAAAAACCGAAAACTGTCTATACCCATTTCCGAAGATTCATGTTAAAATAAAGACGAAGTCTGTCCCGGCGCTGCCGCCGGGGTAAAAATGAAGGATAGGAGTGGATCGGCATGGCAAAGAATGTGTCCAGAAGGGCGTTCCTCAAGGGCATGGCCGCAGGGGCGGCGGGGGCGGTAGCCGCCGGCGCCATGGGCGCGAGCCTGGCCGTAGCGGAGGCCAAGCGCTATACCCCCGGCACCTATACCGCCACCGCCCGGGGCATGGGCGACGTGACGGTAACCATGACCTTTGACGAGAGCAGCATCTTAGACGTGGTGGTGGACGCTCCCAACGAGACGGTGGGCATCGGCGACCAGGCGGCTCAGGCGCTGAAGGAGGCCATCCTCAGCGGCCAGAGCGACCAGGTGGACGCGGTGGCCGGCGCCAGCGTCACCAGCCGTGCCGTGAAGGAGGCCGCCGGGCGGTGTATCGCTCAGGCCATGGGGGTGCCCTACGCCGACGTAGAAGCCGCGCCTGCCCAGGCCGCCTCCAGCGGCAAGTGGTACGACGAGGCCTATTTCGCCAAGCCCGCCCCCATCACCGACATCAGCGAGACGGTGGAGGCCGACGTGGTAGTGGTGGGCGCGGGCAACGGCGGCTGCGTGGCCGCGGTGTCCGCCGCCGAGCTGGGCGCCAAGGTGGTATGGGTGGAAAAGAATTCCGGCCCCATCACCTGGGCCGGCGAGATCGGCGCCTACAACTCCAAGCTGATGAAGGAGGAGTACGGCATCGAGTACACCCAGGCCGAGCTCAACGAGATCATCAACGACATCTGCCGCTACGGCAGCTACGAGGTGGACCAGCGCCTGGTGGCCCTGTGGGTCAACGAATCGGGCCGCACCATGGACTGGTTCGTGGACAAGATGGCCCAGAAGGGCATCAAGACCTTCATCGAAACCGACATGAAGGACACCCTGTACATGAACAAGGTGCAGACCCACACGGTGTACCAGGGCGAGTTCAAGGAGCTGGGCCCCAACTTCATGGGCAGCCAGGTGGCCAACCCCCTGTGGGTGGAGTACGCCGATGAGATGGGCGTCAACCGCCTGTTCGAGCACACCGCCATGCAGCTGGAGCAGGACGAGGCGGGCCGGGTGACCGGCATCATCATCCAGCGCAACGCCGACGGCAAGTACATCCGGGTCAACGCATCCAAGGGCGTCATCCTGTCCACCGGCGGCTACGGCGGCAATCCCGAGATGATGGAGGCGCTGCATTACCGAGATAAGGACAGCATCTGCAACAACCTGGGCTGCTCTTTCGCCATGGGCGACGGCATCAAGATGGCCATGTGGTGCGGCGCGGCCATCGACCGCAACCACGCCGGCGGCTGCACCTTCGACCGGGCCGCCATCAACCTGGACCACCACGTGGGCCAGCCCTACGACAGCGCCCTCACCGACATCTGGTGGCCGGGCAGCCAGCCCTGGCTCAACGTGAACACCAAGGGCGAGCGCTTCGCCAACGAGGACCTGCCCTACGACTTCCACATCAACAGCTGGCTGCGCCAGCCGGGCCGGTTCTGCTACCAGATCTTCGACTCCAATTACTGGTCCGACGTGAACGCCTTCCACACCACCATCTGCTCCCGGGTGGTGGCTGTGCCCGGCGCCCGCAACAGCGAGGTGCTCCCCGGCGTCTACCCCTGCAAGAGCGAAGAGGAGTTCTATAACGTGTACATGAAGCCCGCCCTGGACAGCGGCAAGCTGAAGCAGGCCGACACCATCTACGACCTGGCCAAGCAGCTGGGCATGGACGACGAGGCCGCCGCCCAGTGCGAAAAGAGCGTGGAGCGCTACAACCAGCTGTGCGACAAGGGCGAGGACGAGGACTTCGGCAAGCAGAAGAAGGACATGACCCCGGTGCGCAAGGCCCCCTTCTACGGCATTGCCATCGGCTCCTGGCTGCTGGCCACCATGAACGGCGTGCGGGTCAACCGCAATTTGCAGGCGGTAAACGACAACGACGACCCCATCCTGGGCCTGTACGTGGTGGGCAACGACATGGGCGGCTTCTTCAACAACAGCTATCCCCAGATGTACGGCGGCACCATGCAGGGCAAGACCACCTGCTTCGCCCGCCTGGCCGCCCTCCACGCCGTAACCGGCACCATCCAGGAGGCGTAAGCGCCCCTCCCTGCCCCATCTTCCCTGCAAGGGCCGGAACACCACCGGTCAACCAGGTTTCCGGATGCCGGCAAAAGGCCCCCGGAGCCCATAAAGGAGCTCCTGGAAGCGACAAAAGGTCCCCCGCAGCCGATAAGGCGGTGGGGGACCCCCCTTTTCCGGCAGGGGCCCCCGGCGGTTGGCCCTCTGGACAGGTCGGAGCGGACAACGCCATCCTGAAAGGGAAAAACCGCTTTATATCGCGCCCCAGCCCCTATGGCTGCCGGCCATAGCGTGCCCATCGCTGCGGATTCCACCCTGCCGCCGCCGGTTGACGGCACGGCCGGGATGTTGTATAATGGTTAAGAAGAGAATTTTGTCCTTGTCCCTGGGCAAGGACCCGGGGGGGCTGCCCATGGCCGGCGATGTTTTCGGCGCAAAGCGACGCCCAGCCCATGCCTTAGTGCCTGAGGACCGCGTGGCCGGGCAAGAGCCAACTGGTCCGGCGGAAGATTTGGCCCGGCTGCGCAGGTGTTATTGGGCGCTGTTCTGGGCCTACCTGGCCGAGATCCCCATGAGGGCGTTCACCCTGGTGGCGATGCCCCTGTATTTCCCCGCTTACCTCCTGCCCGGTCTGGCCTACACCATCATCCTCGCCCGCCTGGCCCAATGGGACTGGCGCTATGAAAGAGCCTGGGGGATGAGCTATGTTTGCTGCGCTATGCGCTGCCTGGTGGAGATGTGCGCTTATACCCATTTGCCCATGAGCAGGGTTTCCGCCGCCCTGCTGCTTACCCTGTCCGCCTTCGTCATATCTGCCCCCGCCCCCTGCGTCACCTGGGTGGAGGCTTTTGCCCACGAAAAGGCGCTGGCCCCCTGGGTCCCGGACAGCGCCCTCCGCTGGCGCAGCATGATCCCCTGGATGAGCCTGGCCTCTCCCTGTATCGCCGCCGGGGCCTTTCTCACCGTCTACACCGCCCGCATTGCGCCGATGCTCTTCTATATCGCCGCGTTGCTCTTTTGGCAGATCAAAAAGCTGATCTGCCTGTTTCGCTGCGCCCGCTCCCTGGGTAGGCCCTTGACCGGACCGCCCTCGCCCTGATCCCCTTCTCGAGGGCAAGGCGGCCTCTCAGCCCGCTCCTCTGCGGGACAGGGCCCAGGCCTCTCTCCCAACACGAAAATGGCAGTACCGCCCCCTGCCGGGGGTGGCGCTGCATCTCTCCCGATCTTCCATCAGGTTGCCCAGCCCCCCTCCGTCGCGAGCCTTTGGAATTTGGGGCTGTCCTTCATTCCCCTTCCGGCCCGGAGCCGTTTCCCTCCTGATCCACCCCAGGGCCATCCCCGCCCCCTTCCGGCGCGGGGCCCTTCTTTTCCTCGCCCGGCGCGGGGGTGGCTCCGCCGCTCTGGGGAGATGGGGGCTTGATGCCCAGCGTCTGATCCGGGGGCAGGCCCATGGCGATGACGCCGGGTCCATGCTTCAGGCGCAGTTGGTACACCGCTTCCTCCAGCCGCTCCTGGCGGCGGCGGGCCTCCTGGCCGTCGTCCAGCAGGCTGAGCTGCTCGTACACCTCCTGATCCGGGATCACCCCCGCGCCGGTGACGGTGAGGGCGCGGATGGGGGCGCCGGGCCGCCAATGGGCATGGATCAATTCCATGGCCGCCCGGTACAATTCCCGCTGCAGCCGGGTGGGCCGGGCCAAGGTGGTCTGCCGGGAGATGGTCTTGAGGGCAGGGTCCTTGATGTGTACCTGCACCGTGCGGCACTTGAGGCCGTAGCGGCGCAGGCGAAAGGCCACCTCGTCGGTGAGGGCCCGCACACCGCTGCGTATTTCCTCCTCGGTGAGCAGGTCCCGCCGGAAGGTCATGCCGTTGCCCACCGACTTCACCGGCTCCGCCTGGACGTACTCCTTCACCGGCTCCTCGTCCAAGCCCCGGGCGTAGTGCCACAGCATTTCCCCGCTCTTGCCCAGCCACCCGGCGGCTTCTTCCCTGTCCACACCGGCCAGGTCGCCGATGGTGTTTACCCCGTGGCGCTCCAGGGCCTGACGGGTGGCTCCGCCCACGAACAACAGCGCCGAAACCGGCAGGGGCCATACCTTGTCCCGGTAGTTTTCCCGGCTGATTACCGTTACCGCGTCGGGCTTTTTCATGTCGCTGCCTAGCTTGGCGAACACCTTGTTGAAGCTGACCCCCACCGAGATGGTGATGCCGATTTGCTCCTTCACCTGCAGGCGGATGCGGTGGGCCAGGGCTTCCCCGTCCAGGCCGAACAGGGCCAGGGAGCCGGTGACGTCCAGAAAGCTTTCGTCGATGCCGAAGGGCTCCACCTGGCTGGTATATTGCAGGTATATCTTGTTCACCAGGCGGGAGATCTCTCGGTAGCGGCTGTGCCGGGGCGGCACCAGCACCAATTGGGGGCACTTGCGCCGGGCCTGCCACACCGTTTCGGCGGTCTTGACGCCATAGCCCTTGGCCAGTTCGTTTTTCGCCAGGATGACCCCGTGGCGGCCCTCCGGGTCCCCGGCCACCGCCATGGGCGCCTGGCCCAGGGCAGGGTTATCCAGGCATTCTACCGATGCGTAGAAGCCGTTGGCGTCACAGTGGAGGATCACCCGATCGCCCTGGGCCATGGGCATCCCTCCCTATACGATGGGCTGGCCGGTCTGCTCGCCGCCCAGGCGGAACAGGCGCACCATCAAATCCCCCAGCCGGGGAGAGACGGCGTCGCACAGCACCAGCAGTTTGCAGGAGGGGCCGGGCACCAGCACTTCCGGCTTGCGCCCCAGCACGCAGCGCAGCACCCCTTGGGCCACCTGCTCCGGCTGCATCTTGTGGGCGATGGGCGGGCAGGCCACGTGGGCGATTTGGGGGGTGTCGGTATGGCTGGGGAACACCGCGCCTATGTGGATGGAACTGCCCCGCAATTCCTGGCGCAGCACCTGGAAAAAGCCGTTGAGGGCGAATTTGCTGGCCACATAGGCGCCGTCCGGCGGCACGCCCTTCTTGCCGTCCATGGACAAGGTGGCCACGATGCTGCCGCCCCCCTGGGCCTTCATGTGCGCCAGCAAGGGATACAGCGCGTTGAGGGTGCCGTAGAAGTTGTTGTCCATGATGGCGCGTATCTGCTCCATGGTCAGTTCCGCCGCCGGGCAGCGCATATAGATGCCCGCGTTCAGGTGGGCGATATGGATTCTGCCGAACCGGGCCGCAGCCTGGGCGATGGCCTGTTCAATCTGTGAGGGCTGGGCGATATCCGCCTCAAAGCCCTGGGCTTGTACCCCCAGCGCTTGGACTTCCTCCACTACCTGGTCCAGCCGCTGGCGGTTGCGGCCTACCAGGGCCAGGTTGGCCCCCTCTCGGGCCATGAGCAGCGCGGTGGCCCGGCCAATGCCGCTATTGCCTCCGGTGATCAGCGCCGTCTTGCCCTCCAGCCCCTTGCCCATAAGCGCCCCCTCCTTTTTCCCTCGTTTTTTACGCCCCTATTGTAGCACAACCCCGGGTCAATCGCAAGGCGGGGGGTCCG
>DSLFC04102__coassemble_1227_pt1 | contig 16395 bp, 13 predicted proteins | sample DSLFC04102__metabat2_low_PE_004 | metagenome-assembled genome bin DSLFC04102
CCCCCCGCCCCCCGGGTCAGCGCGTCTCGCGGCGCTTTTTTTCTCGTGAGGCTGGGTTAGTCTTCCGGGTTCAGGGTGAGGGACAGGGTTAGGATCTGCCACTGGTCCAGGGGTTGGCTGGTGGCTGGGTCAAAGTAGCGGCACACCTCCAGGGCGATCTGCTGGCCGAACTGGCAGCCGTCCAGCAGGGCGACCAGCTGGTTGGTGGTCTCGATGCGCGTCCCGTCCAGGCTGAGGATGATGTCGCCCGGCTGGACGCCCGCCAGGGCGGCGGGGCCGCCGGCCTCCACTTCCACCACCTGGGCGCCCATGGGCGGGTAATTGCGCAGGGGCTGTTCCGGCCCCTCCAGGGTGACCACGGTGACCCCCAGCCGGGGCCGGGACACGTAGCCCTTTTCCACCAATTGTTCAAACACCGGCTTCACCGTATTGATGGGCACGGCAAAGCCCAGCCCCTCGTAGACGGTGGTCATGTCGTACATCAATTTCAAGGTGGGAATGCCGATGAGCTGGCCCCGGTAGTTGAGCAGCGCGCCGCCGGAATTGCCGGTGTTGATGGCGGCGTCGGTCTGGATGACCTTGACCGAGCGGGTGAAGTTGCCCGCGCTCACGTCCTCCCGGTCCAGGGCGGAAATTACCCCCACGGTCACCGAGCCCACCAGCACGGTGCCGCTGCTGTCCCCCGGATTGCCGATGGCGATGGCCAGTTCCCCGATCTGGAGCTGGTCCGAATCCCCCATGGGCACGGGCTGGGCGTCGATCTCCCCCTCCACCTGGAGCACCGCCAAATCGGTTCCGCTGTCCGTGCCCAGGATGCGGGCGGGCAGGGTATCGCCTTCCAGCAAGGTGACTTCCACCTTGTCGCAGTTCTCCACGATGTGGTTGTTGGTGATGATATAGCCCCGTTCGTCCACGTACACCCCGGAGCCGGCGGCCAGCAGGCGATACACCGTGCCGGCTTCCTGGGTCCACTGGCCCTGGTAGGCGCAGACCTGGACCACCGCCGGGCGCACCGCCTGGACGATGGCGGGCACCGGGTTATCCTGGGCGTAAACCGCCTCGTAGCCCGGCGCCTGGGCCAGGGCCGCCGGCCCGGCGGCCAGCAGCGCCAGGACGGCGGCGATGAGGATTTTCAGGTTCTTGTTCTTGCTCATGGAAGCGCCCTCATTTCTTACGGTACTTTGGTCCTTTTCCCCGATTGGCGCAGGAGCGGGGAGCTGGGGCGGCTGGGGCCGCCCCAGCTCAGGGCAGCGCCCGCATTTCCCGCTTGGCGCCTTTGCTGTCGCTGACGGCCAGCCAGAAGGTGAAGGTGGTCAAGCCGTCCTGACTGGCAACCTGTATCTTCTGCCCGTGCTGCTCCAGGATCTTGCGCACGATGGCCAAGCCCAGCCCGGTGCCCATGCCCGCGGTATGGGCCTTATCCGCCTTATAGAACCGGTCGAAGACGTGAGGTAAATCTTCGGCGGAGATGCCCTGACCGGTATTGCTCACCGCCACCCGGCACAGCCCGCCCTCCAGGGCGGCGGCCAGGCCGATGCGGCCGCCCTGGGGGGTAAACTTCACCGCGTTGTCCAGCAGGTTGGTGATCACCTGGCGGATGCTGTCCTCGCCGGCGCACACGGTTACCGCCTCGCCGGGCAGGGCCACGTCCACCTGGATATCCTTTTCGTCGATGCGGCCCTCGAACTTGAGCAATTCCACCCGCAGCAGTTCGCACAGGTCGAAATCGGTCTTATTGAGGGGGGCTACCCCCGACTCCATGCGGCTCAGGTCCAGCAGTTCCCCCACCAGGCGGGCCAGCCGCCGGGTCTCCTCCAGCACGATATTCAGGTATTTATCCCACTGATCCCGGGGGACGGTGCCGTCCAGGATGCCCTGGACATAGCCCCGGATGCAGGTGAGGGGAGAGCGCAGCTCGTGGGACACGTTGGCCACGAAACTGCGGCGGGACTGCTCCAGCCCGGCCAAATCTCGGGCCATGCTGTTGAAGGCATCGGCCAGGTCCATCATCTCCTGGTCGCCCCGGATGTGTACCCGGGTGTCCAGTTTGCCCTGGGCGAAATCCACCACCGCTTGGTGGATCTGGTGCAGGGGATCGCTCTGCCGGCGGGCGATGAGGAAGGAGAGCACGGCGCCCAGCAGCATGGCGGCGGCGGTGGCGATGGCGGCGTTGACCACCATGTCGGAATAGTCCACCGACAGGGATTCGGTGGAGATGTGCAGAAGCACAGCGCCCCCCACCCAGCCGGTATTGTCCCGCCAGGGCACGCCCACGGTGACGATATGGGGCCCCAGCTGGGGGATCAGGCCCTGGACCCGAATCTCCTGGCCGGAGAGCACCTTGTTGATTTCGGCCACCACGGCGGGATCGTTGAGCTGTTCCTGGTCGTACTCGGTATCTCCCACCACCCATACCCGGCGGTTGGCGGAGACCAGCCACACATCGGCGCCGTAAGTCTCCCGGATCTCCACGATTTTCCAGTTGAGGGTATTGGCCAGGGCGGTATCCCGCTGCCAGAAGGAGGCCAGGTCGTACTGGGCCATCATTTGGGCTACGAAGCGGGCTTGCGCCCGCAGCTCGTCCTCCAGGGTCCGCACCCGCTCCTGGCGCATCATCACCACCACCAGCATGGACAGCACCACCGCCGTCACCAGCAGGGTGAGCAGGAACGCCCACAGCAGCCGCCAGAACAACCGGTTGCGCTTGCGCATCATTTCACCTCAAATTTATAGCCCACGCCCCACACCGTCTTGATATTCCAGCCGTATTCCTCGCAGCCGCCCAGCTTTTCCCGCAGCCGCTTTACATGCACGTCCACGGTGCGGGAATCGCCGAAGTAATCGTAGCCCCATACCTGCTCCAGCAGCTGTTCCCGGGTGAACACCTGGCCGGCGTGGTTGGCCAGGAAATATAGAAGCTCCAGCTCCTTGGGGGGCATGTCTAGGCTTTGGCCCCGGTAGTTTACGGTATAGGAGCTGATATTGATGGTGAGGCCGGGGAAGGAAAGCTCTTTTTCCGGCGCATCGGCGCTCTGGTAGCGGCGGATCACCGCCTTGATGCGGGCCACCAGCTCCTTGGGCTCAAAGGGCTTGACGATGTAGTCGTCGGCCCCCAGCTCCAGGCCCAGCACCTTGTCGAAGGTCTCGTCCTTGGCGGTGAGCATGATCACCGGAATGTTGGACACCTTGCGCACCTCCCGGCACACCTGCCATCCATCCATGCCCGGCAGCATCACGTCCAGCAGCATCAGGTTGGGCGGGGAGGCCTTAAATGCCTTCAGGGCGTCGTCGCCCCGTTGGGCGGTGGACACCTCGAAGCCCTCCTTGGTCAGGTATAAATCCACCAAGTGGCTGATATTGGGATCGTCGTCCACCAACAGAATGCGGATTTTGTTCATGAAGCGCCTCCTTGTCCAGGGATCAAAGTTTTATTTCAGGGTGACGATGGTGACGCCGTCCTCGCCCTCGCCGTACCGGCCCAGGCGGAACTCCTTGACGGCGGGATGCTTTTTGAGATGGGCCTGAATGCCCTGGCGCAGCACCCCGGTGCCCTTGCCGTGGATGATGGATACGTTTTTCAGGGAGGCCAGCATGGCCCCGTCCAGGAACAGATCCACCGAGGTCAGCGCCTCCTCCAGGGTGAGCCCCCGCACGTCGCACTCGCTGGCGGCCTGGCGCATGGCTACGCCCACCCGGCTGGCCGTGGGCTTGGGCTTGGGGGGCTTTTCCCCCTTGACCCGCACCATCTGGCTCACGTTGGCCTTGAGCTTTAAGGGCCCGGCCTTGACCATGGCGTCCCCCCGGGCGTCGGGGGCGGTGAGCACCACGCCCCGGGTGTTCAGGTGGGTGAGCAGCACGCTGTCCCCTTCCTTCACGTCGGTGGCCGGTTCCCCTTCCGCCGGGGCGGCCTCTCCCAGGTGCTCCCGGGTGCCGTCCAGGGCCTCCTGCAGCTGGCGGCGCATGGCGGCCAGTTCGTGTTCCTTGACGGAGGCATCCCCCTTGCGGGCCTGCTTGAGCTTGCCGATGATCTCCTCGCTCTCCCGCTGGGCCTTGACCAGCACCTGGCGCGCTTCCTCCCGGGCCTTTTTCAGCATGGCGGAGCGCTGCTCCTCCAGTTCCCGGCGCAGCCTGTCGGCCTCGTCCCGTATCTGCTGGGTCTGCTGATGGGCCTGTTCGGCCAGCTCCCGCTCCTTCTGGGCCACCTGGCGGTGGTATTCGGCGTTGGCGATTACGTCCTCAAAGCGCACCTGGTCCTTACTCAGCCGCTCTCCCGCGTCCTGAATCAGCTTTTCCGGCAGGCCCAGCCGCCTGGATATCTCAAAGGCGTTGGACTTGCCCGGCACCCCGATGGACAGGCGGTAGGTGGGGCGCAGGGTCTTTACGTCGAACTCCACCGAGGCGTTTTCCACCCCCGGGGTGGACAGGGCGTAGGCCTTGAGCTCGGCGTAATGGGTGGTGGCCAGCACCGTGGCCTGCCGCCGCTGCAATTCCCACAGGATGGACACCGCCAGGGCGGCGCCCTCGGTGGGGTCGGTGCCCGCGCCCAGCTCGTCCAGCAGCACCAGGGAATCTCCCCCCGCCTTCTCCAGGATGGATACGATGTTGGTCATGTGGGAGGAGAAGGTGGACAGGGACTGCTCGATGGACTGTTCGTCGCCGATGTCGGCGAACACCTGGGAGAACACCGCCACCTGGCTGCCCGGCCCGGCGGGAATCTGCAGCCCGGCCTGGGCCATCAGGGTGAGCAGGCCGCAGGTCTTCAGGGTGACGGTCTTGCCCCCGGTATTGGGGCCGGTGACCACCAGCTGGCGCACCGGTCCGCCCAGCCACAGGTCGATGGGCACCACCTTGTCCCCGTCGATGAGGGGGTGCCTGGCGGCGATCAGATGGATGCGCCCCTCCCGGTTCAGCTTGGGGGTCACCGCCTTCATGTCCCGCCCCAGCTGGGCCTTGGCAAAGATGAGATCCAGCTGGGCCAGCAGGAGGATGTTGTTCCTGAGCCCGTCCCCGTCCGGGGCCACCCGCCCGGACAGGTCCAGCAAAATCCGCTGGATCTCCTGCTGCTCCTTGGCCGCCCACTGCTTTAAGTCGTTGCCCGCCTCCACCACGGCCAAGGGCTCGATGTACAGGGTCTGGCCGCTGGCCGACTGGTCGTGAACCAGTCCGGGCACGTTCTGCCGGCACTCGGCCTTGACCGGCACCACGTAGCGGCCGTTGCGCACGGTGATGATGGTGTCCTGCAAATACTTGGCCATGGCCGGGTTCTTGGCGAACTGGTTCAGCTTGTCCCGCATCTTGTCGTTGAGCAGGCGAATGTGGCGGCGAATGTCGTACAGCTCCGGGCTGGCCCGGTCGGCAATCTCGTCCTCGGACAATATGGCGGTGGCGATCTCCTCCTCCACCCCTCGGTTGGTGGTGAGGCAGGCGCCCATCTGGGTCAGATAGGGCGTGTTCTCCCGGTCTGTGACCAGGGCGGCGCGCACCAAGCGGGAGGTGCGGTACAGCCCCGCCACCTCCAGCAGCGCCTTGGGCGACAACGTGCCCCCGGCCTGGGCGATCTTCAAAAAGCCGGATACGTCGCTGAAATAGCCCATGGGCGAACCGCCCATATAGGCCCGTATGGTATTGGCTTCTTCGGTCTGGGCTTGGAGCAAAGCCGCCTGCTCCAGGCCGGCGGCGGGCTCCAGGGCCAGGGCCAGCTCCTTGCCCGGCTGGGACAGGGCCAGCTGGGAGAGCATCTGCCGTATCTTGGGAAATTCCAGCACCCGCAGGTCGCGTTCATTCATGGTCATATGACTACTCCATCCGCCTATGGCGTTCACGGGGCCCTCGGGCCGCGGCCGGGTCCCCTTTTTCGCTTGCCCGCCTCATGGGCGAGCCGGATTTTATTACTCCACGCCCCGGAAATAGTGCCCGGTGGTGGAGGGCAGGTCCTTGATTCTGTCCCAATGGGGGCCTTGTAGGGGCAGGCCGTCCAACACCCGGCGATGGCATATCACCAGCGCCTGGCACAGTTCCTGGTCCTCCCCGGTCAGCACCATCCGCCACCGGGCGCTGGGGGGCAATTGCCCGGCCCGCCGCAGCAGCATCAGGGGCACGCTGTTGTACACCCGAAGGATGCAGCCCTGGTCCGTCTTCAGCCTGGCCAAGGGGAACCGGGCCCCCTTTCTGTCCACCAGCTGATGCTGCCCCACCTGGACCCCGCCCCGGTCGCACCGGCGGCAGGCGGCGTGGGGGCCGCCCCCCAGGCAGTGGTTCAGGGGACAATGGCGCAGCAGCATGAGGACGGCCCTGCCGTATACCACCAGCTCCTTCTCCCCCGGAAGCGCCCGGATCTGGGCGCAGGTGAGCTCGGGAGAGGGGGTATAGGGCATGTCCAGCAGGGCGGCGGCAACGCCATTGAACAGGTTCATGGGCCCGTCCGCCCGCATTTCCCCCGGCCATTTCAGGGCCAGATGGGCGGGATTGGAGGCCAGCACCCCCTGTATCCTGCTCCCCTGGGCCAGCGCCCACTGGTTCAAAGCCGCCAGGCCGTCCCCGCTGAGGGTGGGGGGCAGGGCCAGGGTAAAGGGAAAATCGGGCCTCCGGTCCAGCCCGGCCCCGGTCAGGTCCTCCGGCGCCCATACCGCCTCCTGGGCGCCCCAGGCCAGGGCCCGGGCCAACAGCGCCGCGTCGGCCGCCTGAACGCATAGCCGGGGCTCCGCCTCCCCGGAACCTGCCCCGGCCCGCCGGGGCAGGGCCGCCAGGGCCTCGCTCAAAGGCCGGGGTGGCTGCATTTGCGGCGCGGCGCGCCGGGCCCGCTGCTGGCCGAGCAGCTCCAGCGCCTGGCGGCGCAGGGCGTTCACCGCCGCGGCGGACGCAAAGGCGTCCGGGTCCGCCTCCAGGCGCAAGGTCTCCAGCCTGTAGGGCGTCCCCCCCATCTTGCCCGCCTGGGCGGCCAGGCGCTGCGGGTCCGCCTTGCCCCGGGCCCGCTGGACCTCCGCCCCCTCCGCCTCAACCCGGCTGTCCCCGTCGGACAACGCCAAGGCCAGGGGCCGCCCCACCTGCGCGGTCAGCCGGCCGGTCAGGGGAATCTGCCGGGGCCGGGGCCCAGGCCACGCCCCGCCGCCGGACAGCACGTGCTTTTCCCCGGGAACGCTCATCAATTCCCCATCGTCCACTCCCGGCCCATAGCCCTGGGTGTAGCCCCGATTGAATACCTGCCTGAGCAGCGCCGGGTCCACCTTCTCCCCATCCAGGGCCAGGCGGTACAGGCTGACAACCTTGTATACGTAATCCGCTCCCTTGAGCCGGCCCTCCAGCTTCAGACTGGCCACCCCCGCTTGGGCCAGCCTGGGCAAGCTGTCGATGGTACACAGGTCCTTGGGCGAGAGCCAATCCCCCGCCGCCTGGCACAAGGGCCCTTCCAGGCGGTAGGGCAGGCGGCAGGGCTGGGCGCATAGGCCCCGATTGCCGCTGCGCCCGCCCACCAGGCTGGAAAACAGGCACTGGCCGGAGCAGGCCACGCACAGGGCGCCGTGGCCGAACACCTCCACGGGCACGCCCTCTCCCGCGCACTGGGCGATCTCCTCATAGGAAAGCTCCCGGGCCAAAATGGCCCGGGCAAACCCCTGCTTTCGCAAAAAGGCGACGCCCTGACGGTTGTGGATGGCCATCTGGGTGCTGGCATGGAGGGGAAGCTCCGGCAGCATACGGCCAAGCGCCCAGGCCGCGCCCAGGTCCTGGACGATGGCGGCGTCAGCCCTCGCCCGCCACAGCGCCTGGGCGATCTGCTCCAGCTGGTCCATCTCCTGGTCCTTCACCAGGGTATTCACCGTCACATAGACCTTAACGCCCCGCTCATGGCAAAAAAGGCAGGCCGCTTCCAGGGCGGATTCGTCGAAATTGCCGGCGCCGCGCCGGGCGTTGAGGCGGGTCAGCCCCAGGTAGACGGCGTCGGCCCCCGCGTTTACGGCGGCCTCCAAGGCGTCGCGGTCGCCGGCGGGGGCCAACAGTTCCATCATTTTTTCTCTCCCTCCGCCCCGTCCCTCAGGGTTTCCAGCTCTTCCTGACAGGTTTTCAGCTGGGCGCGGACCTGGGCCAGCTCCCGCTTGAGGCGGTTATTCTCGTCGTGGGCCTTCAGCATATCGTCGGCCACGTTGAGGGCGGTGAGCACGGCCAGCTGGGCATAGGGCAGCCGGGTGGACAAAGACAGCTCGGTCATCTTGCGGTCCACGAAGCTGGCCACCCGCTGCACATAGCTTTCCGGGTCATAGCTGGTCATGGTATATTCTTTCCCCAAGATATGGACGGTGGTACGAATTTTTTCCACGGCCGATCCCTCCATTCCTTTTTCATTATACCATGCCCGGGGGGTGAAGTAAAGCGACAGCCCGACGATAGAGCGTGGCTGCCGGGCGTTGACAGGGGTGTTGGGGCATTCGTGGGGACGGATTGACCGGCTGGAAGGGACGTGCTATAATGAGGCGCAGCCCTGGAAAAAACGGATATGCGGCTGCGCCGGAGATTGGCGCGGCGCTGGAGGAAATGCATTGAAACTGGATACCATTGTGCTGGCCCCGGATTCCTTTAAGGGGACCATGTCCGCGGAGGAAGTATGTGACGTGTGGGCCCGGGCCATTGCCCGGCGGTTGCCTCAGGCACGGGTGCGCCGGGTTCCCTTGGCCGATGGCGGCGAAGGGCTGGTGGAGGCGGCGCTTCATATTTTAAAGGGCAGCCTTCGCCAGGCCCAGGTGCCGGGGCCTTTTGGAGAACCCTTGAAAGTGGACTACGCTTTGCTTCCCGACGGCCAGGCGGTAGTGGAAATGGCTTGCTGCGCCGGCTTGCCCCTTGTGGGGGGCCGCCAGGACCCGTTCCGAGCCAGCACCTGGGGCGTGGGCCAACTGCTGGCCGCTGTGCGGGATCAGGGCGCTTCCGGCGTGCTGCTGGGCCTGGGCGGCAGCGCGACCAACGACGGCGGAATGGGTATGGCCGCCGCGTTGGGATATCAATTTCTGGACGAGCATGGGCGCCCCTTGGAACCCTTGGCTCTAAACCTGCACGCGGTGCGGGGTATTCGTCCCCCGGAGAAATCCCTAGGCATCCCCGTGGTGGCGGCCTGCGATGTGGACAATCCCCTGACCGGTCCCCAGGGCGCTTCCCATGTGTTCGGCGCGCAAAAGGGGGCTGGGGAAGACGGCCGGGTCTGGCTGGATGAGGGGTTGGAAAACCTGGCTAGGGTGATGGAACGCGACCTGGGTCAAGCGGTATCCCATGTGCCCGGCGCGGGGGCGGCAGGCGGTCTGGGCGCCGGTGTGTTGGCTTTTTTGGGCGGAAAATTGCGCCCCGGCATTGAGCTGCTGCTGGACGCGGCCCATTTTGACCAATTGCTGGAAGACGCGGATTTGGTGCTCACAGGGGAGGGGCGCATGGACGGACAAACCGTTCACGGCAAAACCCCCTGCGGCGTGGCGGGGCGGGCGCGAAAGATGGGCGTGCCCTGCATCGCCCTGTGCGGCTCGGCAGGCGACGGGGTGGAGGCCGTGTACGGCGCGGGCATCGACGCGGTGTTTTGTGCGGTGCGGGGCGCGTGCTCCTTCGAGCAGATACGAAAGAGCTGTAAGCAGGATATGGAAATGCTGACCGACGCTGTGCTGCGCACGTTGATGCTGGGCGGCCAAGGGAGATGAGCGCGTGAACTTAAACGATGCTTTGTCCAGCGGCGAACTGAAGGGGCCGCTGGAAAAATTGCAGGGATACTTGGCTATGCTTCAGCTGTACAGCGGTGCCATTAAGGAGATCACCACCAAGCTGGAAATCCTGGATGAGGAATTTCAAATTCGCTATGACCACAACCCGATTCATCATATCGAGAACCGGCTCAAGTCGCCGCAGAGCATGGCGGCCAAGCTGCTGCGGCGCAATCAGCCCCTTACCTTGGCGTCGGCCCGGGCTAATTTGTTTGATATCGCCGGAGTGCGGGTGGTGTGCTATTACATCGAAGATATTTACCAGATGGAAAAAATGCTCACCGGGCAACAGGATATCCGGCTGTTGCACCGCCGGGATTACATCGCCCAACCCAAGCCCAACGGCTACCGCAGCCTGCACCTGACGCTGGAGGTGCCGGTGTTCCTTTCGGACCACACGGAACAGATGCCCGTGGAGGTGCAGATTCGCACCATCGCCATGGATTTTTGGGCCAGCCTGGAACACCAGCTCAAATATAAGGCCAAAGCTCCCGTTCCGGACAGCCTGCACCAGCGCCTGCGGCAATGCGCCGACAAAAGCGCCGCTTTGGACCAGGAGATGCAGGATATCTACCGCCAGATGAAGAAGGGCCAATGAGCCGCTGCCAAGGGCCGCTCAAGGGTTTTCCCTGCGGTGGGTGCGGGCGTACTCGCCGGGGGAGAGGCCTACTTTGGCCTTGAATACCCGCTGAAAGTATTTTTCATCCATGATGCCCACCGCTTTAGCGATCTGGGCCACGTTCATATTGGTCTGGGCCAACAAGGCCTGGGCCTTTTGTACTCGCAGGTCCTTGAGGTAATCGCTATATTTGGCCCCGGTATGGGCGATGAACAGCTGGCCCAGGTATTTGGGGGAGATGTTGAAACGCTGGGCGAGGGTTTCCAGGTTGAGGGGCTGATGGTAGTGGCGCTGGGTATATTCGAATACCCGGGCCACCAGCGGCGTAGCGCTGACGGCGGCGCTGCGCTCCCCCAGGGCCTGCAGGGCCAGGCCCATATCCCCTATGAGATCGGGGGCGTAGGCAAAGCCCTGGATGCGGGCGGACCAGTCTCCGGAAGCGGAGCGGAGGGCGCCCGGCCCGGGCGGCTGAGCCGTCCCATCTTCCGGCGGGGCGGGGTCGCTGTCCCATTCTTCCAGGGCGGCCCTCAGGCCCCCGGCGATAAAGCCCAGCGCCTGCTGGAGCTGTTCGTTGCGGTAAAAAGCGCAAATCATATGGGACTCGAATTCGGCTAAGGCTTCCAACGCGCCGCTATAGTTGCTCACCAGCAGGGCCGAGCAAGCGTTGTTGGCCAGCTGGATCAGCCCAGCGATGGGCTGGTAGGGGGGCTGGGGCAATTGATGGCTCCAATAGACCCGCTTTCCCTCCCGGCCGGCCAGCTGCATCCGCCACCGGCCGTTTTCCACCAGAGATTGACAGGCCCCGGCTAAGTCCTGGGGCTGGCTCCGAGGGCCCAGAAGGATGAAGGGGATACCCGGGCAATCCCGCAGCAGCCCCTGGGCCAGGCCGCTCAGGTAAGCGGCGGGATCTAGGACCGCGCCGCTGCCGTCGGGGAGGGCTAGGCCCAGGACGCAGCGGGGATCGGCGCTGGGCAGGAAGTAGAGGCCGGATTGGCCGAACAGGTCAAAGGAGCGAAAGGATTGGCGCATGGCTTCCACAAGCAGGGGGGAGCCGGGGGAAGGAAGGCAGATGAGCAGAGGCCAAGCCGGCTCTTGCAGGGCTTGGCCGGGCCGCCCGCTGTTGAGTTGCAGGTAGATGGCGCGCTCCCGGGCGGTCATGTCGAAGGGGGAGCCGTGGAAGGTGCCTCCCGATAAGAAAACATCGTGGGGCAAGAGAGAAACGGTATAGCTTCGGCTATGCCGTTTTTCTCATTCTTGCCTTGATGAAGTGACTTTGGATACTTCCAGGGCTCCAATGCCCTTATAGTAGATGTCAATTTCCTGGGTGCGGTTCTTGCCCTTCGGATCGCTGGCAGCATGGACAACAATCTTCTCGACAAACTCATGCAAGATATCGTAACTCACATAGGTGCCCGTGGCGGCGATCACCGCGGTCTGGGCCAGCCCCGTGCGGGCGTATTTGTAGCGCTTAATCATGTTGTACAGGGCGTTTCCATAATAGTTGCCCATGACCGCGTCTTGGGCCTGGTTGATGACCGTGAGCTGGTCCACCACCGCGTCCTCGCTGACCAGCTGAAACAGCATGTCGTTGAAGGCGTCCAATTCCATGGACACGATTTGGCTGCGCTTGCGGGTATCGTCCATCAGCAGGGAATCGAAGCTGTCGCTGATGGCCCACCGGGAATTGGCGCTGGTGAGCAGGATGACCAGGACAAAGGGCAGCATGGCCACCAGCAGGGTGAGCATGATGCGCCGGGACAAGGATTGACGCCGCCAGAGAAGGCCCAGGGGCGCGGCGATGTCGGCAAGGCGGCTGTGTTTCATGGTCCTGGCGCTCCTTTCAGAAGTAGCATACGTCTCGGGACAATTCTTATTCTACCATATTCCGTAAAAAGAGGTGTACTTTCGGGACATATTTTATTCAATTTTCCACGAATGAGAAGTTTTTTCACTAGGCAGCGGACCATATTCCCTTCTATAATGTTCTCAAGGACGCCGGATCACCGGCCCAAGAAAGGATGGTACGCAACATGAAAAAGCTTTGCACCGCGCTATTGGCCTTGGCTGTGCTGCTCGCCGCGTTACCCGGCGCTAAAATAATGAAAGTGGGGTAACGGTTATATGTTTCAGCGCGTGGAAAACGGCATGGCGGTCAAGAAAAAGGTGTTCAAGCCCTTTAAAGTGGAAGCGCTCAAGGACCTGGAGGCCTTCAGGCAGGTGACCCGGGAACTGGGATACGATTTCCCCACCAGCGCCTCCATGGAAGCCCTCAAACAACCCCTCCTGTTGGAGGGCAAGGTGATTCCCAACCGCATCGGAATCAACCCTTGCGAGGGATTCGACGCCAACCCGGACGGCACGCCGGGCCCCTTGACCATCCGCCGGTACAACCGGTTTGGAGACGGAGGCTGCGGCCTTATCTGGTTCGAGGCCATGGGGGTGTCGGAGCAGGGCAAGGGCAACGTGCGCCAAGTGATGCTTACCGAGGAAAGGCACATCGCCCCCCTGCGAGAGATGCTGGATTCCCTGCTGGCCCACGCCCGCAACGCTCGGGGCGCCGGCTTTCGGCCCTATCTGGCGGTGCAGCTTACCCACGCCGGGCGCTGTTCCTACGACGAGAACATGAAATTCGTGGAGAAATCGGTGGTGTTCAACCCCTATACCGACCTGGGCAAGGAGGATGAGATACACTACCTGACCGACGGGGAAATCGAGCAGGCGGAGGACGACTTTGCCCACGCCGCCTATATCGCCATGCAGGCGGGATTCGACGCGGTGGATATCAAGATCTGCCACCATTACCTGCTGCGGGAGCTGCTCAGCGCGGTGACCCGGCCGGGCAAGTACGGCGGCAGCTTTGAAAACCGCTCCAGGGCCATCTTCAACATCATCGACAAAATCCGCGCCCTGTGCGGCGGCGGCATCGCCATCTGCGCCCGGATGAACGCCTACGACTGCTGGCGCTGGCCCTACGGCTGGGGCATGGCCACCGATGGCTCCATGCGTCCCGACCTGACCGAGCCCATTCGGCTGACCCGGATGCTGGTGGATAGAGGGGTGAAACTCATCAACATCTCCACCCACCTGCCCCGGTATTCTCCCTACGGTAAGGGCGAGCTGGCCGAATACGACGACGAGACGCCCATCGACCCCTATTTCGGGGTACATAACCTGCTCAAGGCCACCCGCCAGATCAAGGAAGCGGTGCCCGATGCCGTCATCATGTCCACGGGACTTAGCTGGTTTAGCCAGTTCGGGGCCAATGTGGGCGCCGGAGGGGTGGAGCAGGGCTGGTTCGATATCGCCGGGTACGGGCGCCAGTCCTTCGCCTATCCGGATTTCGCCAACGACATCCTGGACAAGGGCGGCTTTCAGGTGAACAAGTGCTGCGTGATGTGCGACAAGTGCTTCGACCTGATCTCCAACGGAGAGCGGGGCGGCTGCGTGGTGCGGGATAGCAAGGTGTACGTGCCCCACTACACCAAAATGATGGAAAATATCCGCAAAAAAAGAGGGGAAAAGGCATGATCTACCGGCAACTGGCGGGAACCGGGTACCGGGTATCGGCGGTGGCTATGGGCTCGGCCCTGTTTGGCGCCGCCTACGGGCAGGACTTTTGCTTTGGCCAATTGGATATCTTCGCCCAGGCGGGGGGCAATCTGGTGGACACGGCCCACGTGTACAACGACTGGATACCTGGGGAAAAGGCCCGCAGCGAAAAGGTGATCGGCCGCTGGCTCAAGAGCAGGGGCATGGCCGGACAGGTGGTGGTGATGACCAAGGGCGCCCATCCGCCCCTGGACCGCATGGAGGAGAGCCGGGTGCGGCCGGGAGAGATCCGCCGGGACCTGGCCCAGAGCCGGGATAACCTGGGTCTGGAAGCCATAGACCTGTACCTGCTGCACCGGGACGATCCCCAGGTGCCCGTGGGGGAAATTGTGGCCTGGATGGACCAGTTGGTCCGGGAGGGCCTGATCCGCCACTGGGGCGTGTCCAACTGGACGCTGGAGCGCATTCAGGCCGCCCAGGGCTATGCCGCCGCCCACGGCCTGGCGGGTATCCGCATGAACCAAACCATGTGGTCCTTTGCCTCCATTCGCAAGGAGGGACTGGAGGACCAGACCCTGGTGCCCCTGGACCGGGCCGCCTACGATTATCACTGCGCTACAGGACTCAATCTTACCGCGTTCACCTCCCAGGCCAAGGGCTATTTTCCCCGGTTGGCTGGGGGAGAGGCGCTGCCCCAAAGCGTTACCCAAGTGTACGATACCCCCATCAACCAGCGCAAAATGGCCTTTTTGGTCAAGACACGGGCCCAGACCGGCCTGAGTATCGCCGCCCTGTGCCTGCTCTTTTTCCAGCGGCAGCCCTTCTGCGCCATTCCGGTGGTGTCCTACGACACCGACCAGCAGCTAACCCAAGCCCTGGAGGCCTATGGACCCCAGGCCCAGGCCCGGGCGGAGCAGGTGGAGTTCCCCCTGTGGTTCTGACCCCATTCCCGGGGCGGTTTGCCCTGTTGCTTCAGAGGGGAGGACTTGCCCCGGGCCTGCCGTGAAACCATTTTGCCCCGCCCCGGGTGAGATATTGGCCCCCGGAGCGCGGGGAGCGAGGAGGAAGCCTATGCGGCGCATAGCCATTGAGGAAAACCGCCTTCATCTGGTGGTGGAGATAAGCGACGAAGGGGATGTAAAGCTGCTGCACTTTTCGGTTTTGCCCTTTGAGGAGGCCCGGCTGGGCGGGCCGGACAGCCGGCCCTTTTACCGGCTGTACGAGTTGCAGGCCACGGGATTTGGCCGCATGGAGAACCACGGGCTGCGCTATATGCAGAACAGCCCGGGCATTGAAATTGAACTGCCTGTGGGCCTCGCCTACCACCGAAAAGGAGATCCCCATGATCGACGCGGCGGCCCAGGTGGGCTGCGAGTATTACGTGGTAGACGCGGGCTGGTACACCGACGGGGACTGGTGGACCGACGTGGGGGAATGGATACCCTCCCCTAAGCGCTTCCCTGGCGGTATACGCCAGGTGATGGACCACATCCGCCGGCGGGGCATGATTCCCGGCATCTGGCTGGAGATTGAGGTCATGGGCCTGGACTGCCCCAAGCTCAAGGACACCGACGACAGTTGGTTTTTTACCCGTCACGGCAGGCGGGTGATCGACCGGCAGCGCTATCAGCTAGACTTCCGCTGCCCCGCCGTGCGGGAATACGCTACCCAAGTGGTACAGCGGATGGTGGAAGAATACGGCGTGGGCTATATCAAGATGGATTACAACATCAACGCCGGGATAGGCACCCAACGGGACTGCGACAGCCCGGGAGACGGCTTGCTGGAGCACCAGCGGGCCTACCTGGAATGGCTGGACCAAATTTTCGCCCGCTATCCCTACCTGATCATCGAAAATTGCTCCAGCGGCGGTATGCGCATGGATTATGCCATGCTGGCACGCTGCTCCATCCAGTCCACCAGCGACCAGAGCGACTACCTGAAGTACGCCGTCATCGCTGCCAACGCGCCTTCGGCGGTGACGCCGGAGCAGGCGGCCATATGGTCCTATCCCATGCCCCAGAGTACCCGGGAACAGATCATCTTTAACGTGGTCAACGCATGTTTGCTCCGGGTACACCAGAGCGGCAACATGAGCGCCCTTACTCCCCAAAACCGGGAGCTGGTGAAGGAAGGGCTGGCCTACTATAAATCCATTCGCCGCCACATTCCCCAGGCCATTCCCTTCTGGCCCCTGGGCCTGCACCGCCAGGGCGATCCCTGGGTCTGCCTGGGCCTGCGGTGGGGGGATAAGCGGTATGTGGCGGTATGGCGCACCGGCGGGGACCAGAGTACCGTCCTGGTGCCCTTGGGCATGGCTGGCCTTTCCGCCAGGGCGGCCTGCCGTTATCCCCGGCAAGACGGCGCGTGCGCCTTTACCTATCATCAGGCCTCAGGCACTTTGTCCGTCTCCATGCCCCAGGCGCCCATGGCCCGCATCATCGAAATTACCCCCGAAGCCTGATTTCCGAAACGCCCCAGGCGCGGTATCCGCTGTCC
>DSLFC04102__coassemble_1244_pt1 | contig 16128 bp, 12 predicted proteins | sample DSLFC04102__metabat2_low_PE_004 | metagenome-assembled genome bin DSLFC04102
CATAACCACGGGAAAGGATACGGAAGAGGTGATAGGGTGTGAAGGACGGTTTTGTGCGGGTGGCCACGGGGACCCCGGAGATCGGGGTAGCCGATTGTGAGGGCAACGCCGCGGAAGTGATCCGCCTGATGCGGCAGGCCAGCCAGGTAAACGCCAAGGTGCTGGTGCTGCCCGAACTGTGCCTGACCGGCTACACGGCGGGAGATCTGTTCCTGCAAACCACCCTGAAGCAGGCTGCCTTGGAGGCGCTGGAAAAGGTAACGAAGGCCTCTAAGGGCCTGGATATGGTCACGGTGGTGGGGCTGCCCCTGGGAGTGGACGGGCGGCTGTACAACTGCGCGGCTCTGGTCTGCGGCGGCGCGCTGCTGGGCGTGGTGCCCAAGCGCAATCCCCCCAACTACGGCGAGTTCTACGAGCTGCGCCATTTTACGCCCGGTCCCCGGCAGACGCGGGCCATCCAGCTGCTGGGCAAAGAGGTGCCCTTCGGGGGCGATATCCTGTTCTGCTGCGCCGAAATGGAGGACCTGAAGCTGGCCGTCGAGGTCTGCGAGGACCTGTGGGTGCCCGAAGCGCCCTCGGTGGGCCACGCTTTGGCCGGGGCCACCGTGATCCTCAATCCCTCCGCCAGCGACGAGGTGGTGGGCAAGGCCGCCTACCGGGAGCTGCTGCTCAAGAGCCAGTCCGCCCGGCTGGTGGCGGGGTATGTGTACGCCGACGCGGGCATGGGGGAATCCTCTACCGATATGGTGTTCGCCGGGCACAACCTGATCGCCGAAAACGGGTGCATACTGGCCGCCTCCAAGCGCTATGAGGGCGGGCTGGTCACCGCCGACCTGGACGTGCAATACCTGGCGGCGGAGCGGATGCGCATGAACACCTTCGGCGCCCATCCCCAGACCCACCTGAAGGTGCCCTTCCACCTGCGCCTGGACAAGCTGTCCCTGGACCGATTTATCGACCCATCGCCCTTTGTGCCCTTCGACGACATGGCCCGGGACCGGCGGTGCGAGGATATCCTGGACATTCAGGTCCACGGCCTGATGACCCGGCTGCGCCACACCGGCTGCCAACGGGCGGTGGTGGGCGTGTCCGGCGGCCTGGACTCCACCCTGGCCCTGCTGGTGGCTGCCCGGGCTTTCGAGCGGCTGGGGCTTCCCGCAGATGGAGTGATCGCGGTGACCATGCCCTGCTTTGGGACCACCCACCGCACCCATGAAAACGCCCTCAAGCTGGCCCAGGGCCTGGGCGCTTCCCTGCGGGAAGTGGATATTCAGGCCTCGGTGCGCCAGCACTTCGCCGACATCGGCCACGACGAGGCAGTTCACGACGTGACCTACGAAAACAGCCAGGCCCGGGAGCGCACCCAGGTGCTCATGGACCTGGCCAACCAGGTTGGGGGGCTGGTGGTGGGCACCGGCGATTTGTCCGAGTTGGCGTTGGGCTGGGCCACCTACAGCGGGGACCACATGTCCATGTACGGGGTCAACGCGGGGGTGCCCAAGACCTTGGTGCGCCATCTGGTGCGCTACGCCGCCGGACAGGCGGAAGAAGGGCCCCTGAAGGAGGCCCTGACCGACGTGCTCAACACCCCGGTGAGCCCCGAGCTGCTGCCCCCCAAGGATGGGGAGATCTCCCAGGTCACCGAGGACCTGGTGGGGCCCTACGAGCTGCACGATTTCTTCCTCTACCACATGGTACGGCGCATGGCCCCTCCCGCCAAGATCCGCCGTCTGGCCCTGGTGGCCTTCGAGGGCGTCTACCCGCCTCCGGTCATCGACAAGTGGCTGGAAATCTTCCTGCGCCGCTTCTTCCAGCAGCAGTTCAAGCGAAGCTGCCTGCCCGACGGGCCCAAGGTGGGATCGGTCGCCCTGTCCCCCAGGGGCGATTGGCGGATGCCCAGCGACGCTGGAAATAAAATATGGCAGAAAAATCTACAAAACAACGCATAGAATTAGCATTGGTCGTATAGAATAACTGGGTGTAAGGAGGTGCTTATACCATGAAAAAAATAATCGCTTTGATGATGGTCCTGGTTCTTGCCTTCGCCCTGGCTGCGTGCTCCAATACCACCCAGCCCGCCGCCACTCCCGCGCCCACCGAGGTTGTAGAGGAGACCACCACGGAGGAAACCACCACCGAAGAAACCACCACCGAGGAGACCACCACCGAGGAGACCCCTGCTGAGGAGACCACCACGGAGGAAACCACCACCGAGGAAACCACCACCGAGGAGACCACCGCTGAGGACACCACCACTGAGCCTGCCGCTTAATTGGACTGGTTGTTTGTGGAAGGTGGCCCCCACGCCATGATTTGGCGCGGGGGTTATATTTTTTTCCCTTTGTCCCGCGAAAGAGGCCCGGGACGGCGTCTTTCCATGCTGTGCTCTTAAAAGGGGCGGGACATTCCGGCCTACGGCCCCGCCGCAGGCGGGGCTCTGCGGCCTCCAGTCCCGCCCCTACCCGCCAAGCGCCTTCCCGGGGCCCGTCGGGGCAGCCGAAGCGCCGGACTTGTCCGTGGCCGGCGGCTGGGGCCTTGGCGGTATCCGGCCGCCTTTTTGCTTTTTTGGGGGCTATGCCGCCCGCCGGAAAATGGAATGAGCTTTCTTTGGGGGGGCTATGCTTTCCGCCGGGGACGATGCTTCCCTCACCTTCCTCGGGGGATGCTTTCCGCCCCGTCCATTTCGGCGCGCATTCCCCTTATCCAGGGGGGGACGCAAGGGGCCGCCCCGGCAGGCATTGCCGGGGCGGCCCTTTTTGCGAAAAAGTCAGCTATGGATCAGCCGGCATACTCGGCCCAGTGCTCGGCCCACTTCTCCAGCAGGGCGTCCTTCTGGGTGCCCAGCCACTCCCAATCGATGGTGACCACGCCCAGCTCTTCGTCCGCCGGGTAGTTGCCGTAGGAGATGCCCACGTTCACGCCGCGAGCGCAGTTCTCCACGGCCCGGGCCTGCTGGTACTCCGCGGAGGAGCAGAAGTCCAGGAAGGCGGCAGCGGCTTCGTAGTGGGGGCAATCCTTAATCATGCCGGCGCCGGAAGCGCAAGCGGTGTTGCCCTCTACCGGGTACACCAGGGTGATGTTGTCGGCGCCGTTCTGCTCGATCTGCATCTGCACGATGTTCTCATAGGTGAGGCCCACCACGTACTCGCCGTTGATGACCGACTTGAACACGGTAGAAGAGGAAGTGGTGATGACCCCGTCGGTGTTGGCGATGAGCTGATCCAGGTATTCCCAAGACTTATCGTCGCCAAACTCGTCGCCCATCAGGGCCAGAATGGTATGGAACTGGCGATAGGCGGAAGAAGAAGCGCTGGGATCAGCCATGATGATCTTGCCCTTCAGTTCGGGCTGGAGCAGGTCGGCGTAGCCGTTGATCTCAATGCCCAGCTCGTCTACCAGGTCGTTGTTGACCACCAGGGCCATGTACTGCACGTCGAAGAAGCTGTAGTAGCCGTAGGGATCCAGCTTGTTCAGCTCGTCCGCGATGGTGGGGGTGTAGGGCTGGAGCACGTCGTGATAGGTGGTGCCGTCGGACTCGAACAGGCCGCCCATGATCACGTCCGCCTGGGGGTTATTGATCTCGCCGCGGGCCCGCGCGATCAGCTTGCCCACAGAGTCGTTGATCCACTCGATGGTGCAGTCGGGATAGTACTGATACCAGATGTTTTCCACAGTGGCCTGCTGGGGATCGTCCAGGGTGGAATATACCACGATGGTGTTGCCGATGCTGGCGGGATCCTCCCGCACCCAAGAGGGTTTTTCCTCGGCCATAGCGCCCACAGCGCAGGCGCTGAGCAGGAAGAGCAAGCACAGGAACAAAGACAGGGTTTTCTTCATAACAGATTTCCTCCTTATTCGTTTGATGCTAAAGCCGCTAGGCGGCCATAAGCCGGGTTTATACGCTCATGCGCTCGGAGCCCCGGGTGCAGATCAGGTACAACACCAAGCATACCACGGTGACCAACGTGGTAACGGTGGCGAAGGCCGAGGCCGTTCCGTAGGAGCCCAACGTGATGGCGGAATAAGTGCTCAGCGTCAAGGTGATGGTGCGGTTGTTGTACAGGAAAATGCCGCTGCTCATCTCGGTGACGATGGACACGAAGCTCAAAATGGCGCCGGAAATGATGCCGCTGGACATCTGGGGAATGGTAATGGTCACAAAGGTCTTGAGCTTGCTGGCGCCCAAGCTGATGGACGCCTCCTCAGTGGACAGTGGAATCTGCATCATGGTGGCGGTGGCCGACCGGCTGGTATAGGGCATTCGCCGTATGGCCAGGGCGATAACCATGATGGCCATGGTGCCCACCAGGGAGAAGTACTGCCCGCTGAAGGCGATGATGAGGGAAATGCCGATAACCGCGCCGGGCATGATATAGGGCAGCATGGAAATAGTATCGATGGTATGGTTCAGGGGACTAGAACGGCGTACCACCAAATAGGCGATGAGCACCGCAATGACGATAATCACTGCCAGGGACAGCACGGAAATGACCAACGTATTGGTTACCGACCGCCCCAGCAGCTTGCGCACGGCGTTCTGGTAGTTGGATAGCGAATAGGTAGCCTGGGCCACTTGCCCCTTGTAGTCCCGGAAGGAATCGATGACGATGTAGAATTGCGGCAGCATGGCCACCGCGATGAGCACATAGCAGTATAGGTGCATCAGCACACCGGACAGGCCCTTGGCCTCCTTCTTTTGAATGGGATGCAAGGAGTTGATGGTGAACTTAAAGCGGCTGGTGGCGAATTTTTGCAGCAGGAACACCAGCCCGGTGAGGATGATGGCCAGTACGCTTACCGCCGAGGCGAAGTTGTAGTCGGCGCCTACCTCGCTGAGGAAGGAGTCGTAAATCAGCACTGGAAAGGTCTTGTATCCCTCTCCGATGATGGCGGGGGTGCCGAAGTCGGCAAAGGCCCGCATGAACACGATGAGGGCCGCAGCCAGAATGGTGGGCATGGTCAGCCCCATGACCACCTTAAAGAAGCGCTTGACCCCGCTACATCCCAGGTTGGCCGATGCCTCCATCAGGCTGTTGTCAATATCTTGAAAGGCGCCGTTCATGTAGATCATTACCAGGGGAAACAGCTTGAGGGATTGCACCAGCAAAATGCCCCCAAAGCCGTATATGGAGCCGATCTCAATGCCCAAGCCCTCCAGAAACTTGGTAATGATTCCGGACCGGCCCAGCAGCATGATCCAGGAATAGGCGCCGATAAAGGGCGCAGACATGGTGCACAGCAGCGCCAATACGAACAGCACCCTGCGCCCCTTGAGCCGGTAAAAGGTGAAGAAATAGGAGAAGGGCACGCCTAGCACCATGGCCAGGGCCATCACCGCGATGGATACCTTAAAGCTGTTGAGAATGGTGCTGAAGTAGTAGCTCTTGCTGAAGAACTTGACAAAGGCATCCAGGGTAAAGCCTGCCTCCTCGGTATAGAAGGCTTCCCACATCAGCCGCACACAGGGATAGATGAAGAATATCAGGAACAAGAGCAGCAGCAGTACCGACACCCAGTTCCATAAGTCCATTTTCTTTCGGGATTTGCTCACTTGCTCACCGCCTCCATTTGGTTGCGGATTCCCCGCATCATGCTCTTTTGATCCTCCTTGCCAAATACGTTGAACTTGTCCACGTTCACCGTCAACCAGATTTCGCTGCCCGGCGGCAGGATGGAATCGATCTGGGATTCCTGAATGATCTCGGCCTTCTCGCCGGTTTCCAATGTAACGAAGTAGTGGGTGTTCAGGCCCAAAAACACGCTGTCATCGATGCGGGCACGAATACCCTCCCCCTCTTTCCCGGCGGCGTGGAGCAGCAGCTCCTCGGGCCGGATAGAGATGAGTACCGTCCCTTCCTTGGCCAAGGCCGGATCCACGGTATGGGCCAGCACCCGGTAGCCGTTTTCAAAGGTTACCGTCCAACCCTCCGCTTCCTGTTTTATGCTCCCTTCCAGCACGTTGCTCTTGCCGATAAAGGTGGCCACGAATAGGTTAGCCGGGCGCTGGTAGATGTCCTTGGGCATACCGATATGCTGGATTTGGCCGCTGTTCATCACCGCGATGCGGTCGGAAATGGCCATGGCCTCCTCCTGGTCGTGGGTCACGTAAACCGTGGTGATGCCCACGTCCCGCTGGATATTCTTGATAACCGTGCGCATCTCCACCCGCAGCTTGGCGTCCAGGTTGGACAAGGGCTCGTCCATGAGCAGCACGTCGGGCCGGATCACCAGGGCCCGGGCCAGGGCCACCCGCTGCTGTTGGCCGCCGGACAGCCGCTCGGGCATCCGGTCGGCATATTCCTCGATCTTCACCAGCTTCAAAAACTCCTGGGTTTCCTTCTGAATGGTGGCCTTGGGCAGCTTGCGGTTTTTCAGGCCGAAGGCCACGTTCTTGCGCACCGACAGGTGAGGAAATATGGCGTAGTTTTGGAACACCATGCCGATATTGCGCTTTCCGGGATCAATATCGTTAATGCGCTTTTCGTCAAAAAAGAAATCGCCGCCCTCGATAGAGTTAAACCCGGCGATCATGCGCAGCAGGGTGGTCTTGCCGCAGCCGGAAGGGCCCAGCAAGGTAAACAGTTCTCCGTTTTGGATATCCACCGACAGATCGGGAATTACGGTAAGGTTTCCATATTTTTTGACCGCGTGATGAATGTGAATGCCTACGCTCATAGCTACCTCCAGTCCGACGGCGTGGGAAAGAGGCCCATCTGCCCCATCTCAACAAGTATAGTTCATTATATCACATTTTCCGCCAATTGCAACCTTTTCTCGCTTCAGTATTTGATGTTTTACCCGATAAATGCAGTTTTTGTTTATCTGTATCAAAATAAGCCGCTATCGCCGCCTTTCCCTCCCCCGGCTTTTCTCTGCCGGATAAACAACGCCTCGCGCTTCCCCTTCCCGGACAAAAAAAGGCCCCGGACCGGGCTGAGCCCAGGGCCGGGGCGGCGGTTTTTCTCTTTTCCTCAATAGGCCTTGGCGAAATACATGGTGTACTTGGCGGGCTTGCCGCAGCACACGCATACCGGGCTGGGGCAATCGGACTGGTCAAAAGGCATGTTGCGGCTGGTGGCGTTGGTGGTTTCCTTGATGTGGTCCTCGCAGGCCCGTTCGCCGCACCAGGCGGCCTTGACGAAGCCGGTCTGCACGCCCTGGGTCAGCTCCTGCATATCGTGGGCCACATAGGTGTGCTGGTCCCGGAATGCCTTGGCCTGGCTGTACAGGGTGCGCCCCACTTCCTCCAGCATGTCCTTCACCTGCTGGCCAATGCCCTCCAGGGGCAACTGGCCCTTCTCCAGGGTATCCCGGCGCACAAAGGTGACCTGGCCGTTCTCTATATCCCGGGGCCCCAGCTCCAGGCGCACGGGCACGCCCTTGAGCTCCCATTCGTTGAACTTCCACCCGGCGGACACGGTGTCCCGGTCGTCCAGCTCCACCCGCAGCCCGGCGTCCCGCAGCGCTTGGGCCAGCTCCTGGGCCTTCTCCAGCACCCCGGGCTTATGGGCGGCGATGGGCAGCACCACCACCTGGATGGGCGCCAGCTTGGGCGGCAGGCGCAGGCCCCGCTCGTCGCCGTGGGTCATGATGATGGCGCCGATCATGCGGGTGGAGGTGCCCCAGCTGGTCTCGTGGACGAAGGTGAGCTGGCCGTCCTTGGCCAGGTACTGGATGTTGTAAGCCTCGGCGAAGTTGGTGCCGAAGTTGTGGCTGGTGCCGGCCTGCAGCGCCTTGCCGTCCTGCATCATGGCCTCCATGGAATAGGTGGCCCGGGCGCCGGCGAACTTCTCCTTATCGGACTTGCGCCCCACGAACACCGGAATGCACAGCACGTTCTCGGCGAACTCCCTGTACACCTCCAGCATCTGCAAGGTCTCTTCCTGGGCCTCCTCGGCGGTGGCGTGGATGGTATGTCCCTCCTGCCACAAAAACTCGCTGGTGCGCAGGAAGGGACGGGTGCTCTTTTCCCAGCGCATCACCGAGCACCACTGGTTGTACTTCATGGGCAGGTCCCGCCAGGACTGCACCCACTTGGAATACATGGAGCAGAACAAGGTTTCGCTGGTGGGGCGGATGGCCAGCCGCTCCTGCAATTTCTCGGTGCCGCCCTGGGTGACCCAGGCCACCTCGGGAGCAAAGCCCTCCACGTGCTCGGCCTCCTTGAGCAGCAGGCTCTCGGGGATCAGCATGGGGAAATACACATTCTTGTGGCCTGTAGCCTTAAAGCGGGCGTCCATCTCCTGCTGAATCAGCTCCCAAATGCCGTAGCCGTAGGGCTTGATGACCATGCAGCCCCGCACCGGCGCGTAGTCCACCAGGTCGGCCTGCAGGATCACGTCGGTATACCATTGGGAGAAATCCTCGTTGCGGGGGGTAATGTGCTGCACAAACCCCTGTTCCTTGTTCTTGCCCATGGGCAACCCCTCCTTCAATATGCTGTCGGCGACAAAAAAGCTTCGTCCCTGCGCAGGGACGAAGCTATGCTTCGCGGTACCACCTTGCTTGGCGCTATGCGCCCGCTTTCTGGCCCGCTATCGGGGGCCGGCCGGCGGGATTAGCCGCAGCTGGGGGGCGGGACCTACCGGACGGCGCCGCGCAGCCTTCCAGCCCATGGGCCGCGCTCTCTTGGGCGTTGTTCCCCGGCGGATTCCCCCGTCGTCGCCTTGGAATACGCCTCTATTATAGGCATTCCCGGGGAAAAAGGCAAGTAAAATCCAGAAGAACGGCCGCCGGATTATGTAAGGTGCCGGGTGCCCATCCGATCGTGTTTCTTCATGAGCTGCCGGTAAGAGCTGCCTGCCCGAGGCGGCGTCATGGGCGGGATCTGGGGCGGGCGCACCTGTACCTGCTGCTGTGGGGCGACGGCAGGCGCACCGGTCACAGGAATGGCGGCAGGAACAGGCGTAGCCAAAGCGGACGCCGCAGGCCTTCGAGCCCGGGATATGATCTGGGACGCTCTCATCATACTCTTCTCCTCCCTCAAGTCTTCCCTACATTCTATGCCCCGCCCTCTCCCCCGGTGCCCCCAGCCCATCCCGGGAAGCCCCATGGCGCCAACCGGCCCAGTGTCCCGTTTCCTTCCCCAGCCGTGTATCGGGACAATCAGTCCTTTTTCCCCTGGACCTTGACGGCAATCTCCAGCGCCCACTGAACCACCCGCAGCACCTGGAGCAGGAATTGGGCGATATAGGAGGCGATGTAGGCGTCGTATACCCCTCGGATGGTTTCCAGTTCCTGGCCGGTAGCCAGGCCATATTGCTCCATCATCTCCAGGGCTAGGCGATTGGCCTTCTTTTCCACTGGGATATTGAGCAAGGTGACGATAAAGCCCACCGCCAGCAGCAGCCCGCCCAACAGCAGGCAGATCAGCGCAAACGCCCCCGCTTGCCCCAGCAACCAAAAGTCCAGCGCTACTCCCACCAAAATCACCGGAATAAACAGCAGGGGGCCGAAAATGGCGATGATGGACAGGCGGTTGCGGGCCAGGGTAGACCGGTCGCCTTCCTGGCACAGCTTGGCCAATCCCGCCTTCTGCACACCCAGGGCCACGGCGGTCACCGAGCGCTTCACGTCCACCTTGCCCAGCCAGCTGCGCAGATAAATGGTATTGGTGAATACGTTATAATAGTTGCCAAAGATGGCCTCCCGAAGAATACCCGCCCTGCGGACCCGAACGCCGGTCAGTCCCGCCTTATCGAGTACGAAGCGGGCGGCATCTATGCCGGTCATGTCGCAGGATATCGGGGTCTGGTTGGCCTGATGGTATTTCCACCATACCCTGATTTCCAGCACCAGGCACACCACGCACATGACCAACACCAGGATGGTGACGACGGCGTAGGCCAGGGTCAATCCCCAAGATACGCCCAAATCCGCAGACAACTTCGTCACAAATTGATTCACTGTTTTGCCCTCCTTCGTCTTTCTCCCAATGGGTCCTTCCCTTAGCGCAGAAATCCCTTCCCGCGCCTCCCGGCGATTTCTTTCTCCTCACTGCGCACCCCGGCGGCAGTCCCTCCATTGCCGCCCTTCGGGCCTCGGATACGGGCCGTCCCCGCTCAGCGCTTGTCCCGGTCGATGAACTCCAGGGACATTACCGATAGAACCGCAAAAACCATGGCGAACAGGATCAGGGCTTCCCAATTCTTAAGCACGTTTTCGATGGTACGGTCGTAGTCGGCCACACGGCTGGCGGCAGCGGTCTTTTCCTGGATCAGCGTCTTGACGTTGTCCTCGCCGAACAGGGACAGGATGTCCCCCAGGGTGGCGGTAAAGGTAAACTCCCGGTCGCTCATGGCCTGAAGGGCCTGGTTATTGCCTACGAAATCCACCATCTGGCCCAAGGTGACGGGCTGGTTGACCGTTTGCTCCTCTTTGCCCTGGATCGCTTCCTCCAGGTCTAAGGCATCCAGGGCCTGGCCCAGGGTGAGGGCCTCCAAGACGGTTCCATCCAACGCCGGCTGGGCCTGGGGGTCCTCCAGCAGGGCTTGGAGCATATCGCCCAGGGTGATGGCGGGGGTGGCCGCCGTAGCGGGAACCGCCTCCCACAGCCACAGCTGTTCCAGCTCTTGGGCCTGAAGCAGGGCGGTCAGCGCCTCCCGCAAGGTCATGGAATGGAGGATCTCCACATCCTCCAGCCCCAGGCTCTGGTCCGCGGCACGCCAGACCTCCGCCAGGTCTCCCACGGTCAAGGAGGGGATGATCTCCATGTCTTCATGGGTTATGAGGAACTGGTTGTCCTGGTCGCTCAGAGCGTCCAGAATCTGACCCAGGGTGACGGAGCCGCCGATCTGGTTATCCCGCATCTTTTGCAGGGTATTCCACGCCGTTACCATGGGTGCTTCGTTATATCCGGACTGGGAGGCGATGGCCTTGATGCCGTAATTGGAAATGGTGTAGTTGGCCAGGGGCCTGGCCCAGTCGGGCAGAGGCAAAATCCCGCCGGAAAACACCAGCTGGAAGATCAGCACAAAGGGCATTACCGTCATGGCCCCAGTGGTGCTGTGGGCGACGCTGGAGATGAACAGGCTCATCATATCCGCGGCGTAGGAGATCAACAGCATGGTTATGCCCACATCCGTCACCATGGTCATGGTCATAAAACCTTCGGCGGGAAACTGAACCCCCATTAGGCCCATGACGTACAGGGAAAGCCCGGTCTGGGCCAGGCACAGAAAGAATTGGTAGATCATGTGGGAGGCCACGTAGGAGGTGATATGCATACCGGAGCGGTGCTCCCGCTTGATGATGGGCCGCTCCCGGCAGATCGCCTGAATGGAGTTGAAACAGCCGTTCCAAATGGCCACACAGGTCAGGGCGAAGGCGCCCTTCAGATTTCCCTCCATGGTCTGCAAAAAGTCCCTTCGGATCACCAGGCCCACCAGCGCCGCCACGATGGTGGCCATGGGCAGCACTTTCCAGTCGCTCTGGTAGATGAAAAAGCGAATCTGCTTGCCCAAATAGATGGGAATCTGGCTGAGGCGCCCCCGGTGGCGAAGCCGCCTCCTAACGGTGGTTTGCGTGCCCAACTCAGCCATGTTGCACCTCCCCATACTTCAGAATAAACTCGTCGGCGCGGCCCTCCCCGCCTTCTTCCACCCGGTTGATGGATTTGACGATCTCCTCCATGCTCTCCTTGCCGAAGAAGGTCCTGGCCTGATCCACCGGGCCGAAATAGGCCAGCCGTCCGGTACGGTTTCCATCCTTGGCCAGCACGATCACGTCGTCGAACAGGTCGATTACCCGGTCCGGCGTATGGGTAATCACGATGACAATTTTTCCCTGATTGGCTATCTGGCGCAAGTGCCCGAAGAGCTCCCGCGCCATTACCCCGTCTAGGCCGGAGTCCGGCTCGTCCAGGATGAACAGCGAGGGATTGGCCAGGTACTCCATGGCGATGGACAGGCGCTTGCGCTGTCCTCCCGATAGCTTCTCCACCAAATGCCCCTGCATTGGGAGCAAGCCGAAGATCTTCATGACCTCCTCTACCCGGGCCCTGCGGTCCGCTGCGGAAAAATCCAGGGGCAGGCGCAGCTTGGCGGCGTCCATCAGCGTGCGCACCACGCTGTCGGAACTGCGCATCAGATCCATTTGGGGCACAAAACCCACGTCGTACTGCATTTCCTTGTAATGCTTGTACACGTTCACGCCGTTGAGCACTACCTCCGCCTTGGCCTTCTCATAGCCGTTCACCGCGTTGAGATAGGTGGTCTTGCCCGCTCCGCTTCCACCCAACAGCAGCACCATGTGGCCGGGTTCCACGCTCATGTGGATATCCCGAAGCAGACGCTTCTTCTTGAAAAACTCGTAAACCGTACGTTCCTCCAGGTTGACCGTCAGCCCCTGGCCCAGCACGTCAGCCCGGCCTCCTGAAAAAAAGTTGGCCGCTTCGCCCTTGATGTCCTCTGCCTTCCACCGGGGTTGGTACTTCTTTTTGTACCCCCACAGCATGGCGGGGATGAATCCTACCGTCAGCCACAGCAACACCCACCGCTTTCGGCAGCCGTATACCTCGGTCAGGCCACTGTAAACCCGGACCTCATAAACCAGGTCGATCAGCGCCACGATCAGCAGGGCCAGGGCCATAAACCCGTCGAAAATCGCGTCGGTCGCTATCCAGATGTCCAGAAAGTTGAGGGCCACGCCTACGCCGTCCAGCACCGCTAATACCCGCCCCTCCGGCTCCCGGCCCGCGCATAGGCTCAACTTGTAGTCGCAGGCGCAAGGAATCAGCGTCCACCAACCCGCTACCCCGCTCTTTTGAAGAATCCGCCACAAGCCGACAGTCATCAGGAGGGACATCAGCCCTCCAAACGGATCCACGCTTCCCTGATTGATTGCGTTTATGGCAAAGATAACCAACATGCTCAATCATCCTATCCCCTGTATTTCTCCACTTGGCCGCGGCTGAACTTGCCCGCTATGGGATTGCGCCTCTCTTCATAGTTCTCTTTACAGGCGCAGAACACCTTTTTATCCAAAAAACTTTTCAATCCCGGCGCAATCAAGGGTTTCGCCTCTTTTCGCCTCTCCCGCCGGCGCCATGCCACCGGCGGGGTGAAACGCCGGTAGACCTGCCGGGGGATATGGCGCGGCAGGACGCATTCGCCTTCCTTCATCCGTTGCCCACCCCCGGCCATTCCCGGACGGTCACGCTCCCCCTTGCCGCCGCGCTTCTTCCAGATATGCAAAAGATACCTAAAATAAAGGACTCCGATCTATCTCGGAGTCCCTACAATGGCAGGGGCAGAAGGACTCGAACCCTCAACAAAGGTTTTGGAGACCCACGTGTTACCATTACACCATGCCCCTACGCGGAACAAAACTGATTATACCCCCCGAAAATGGATTTGTCAAGGAAAAAATTCAGATTCCTATCCCGATTTCCGGTCAGGCCGCTTTACGGCGGCGCTGACGCGGGATCCCGGGAAAACTCAGGCGTCTGGCCAAAACCGGAATAGCTTTCCCCCTCTCTCCCAATTCGAGAGCTCCCGCCGGCGGCCATTTCCCCCTGCCCTATAGCGGGAAGGCGATTTCCCGAAATCCATGGAGCAAAGGCGGGACGGTTGTCTTTTTGTGCCTGGGCGTGTTATACTGAGTTATCGAGCCATACGCGCAAAGGAGGGACACTATGAAAGGAGCCTTCGCCCTAAAGGGCAATTTCGCCTATACGCCCGCCTGCGGCCAACTGGCGCTGAAGCCCCATGGGATTCTGGTCTGCGAGGACGGGCGGGTAACGGGCCTGTTCGACGGGCTGCCGGAGCGCTTCAAGGGGCTTCCGGTGGAGGATTTCGGCGATAAGCTCATTCTCCCCGGCCTGGTGGACTTGCACGCCCATGCCGGGCAATATGCCTATCGCGGCCTGGGCATGGATATGGAGCTGCTTAGCTGGCTGGAGCATACCGCTTTTCCCGAGGAGAGCAAGTTTTCCGACCTAGCCTACGCCCAAGAGGCTTACAGCGTCTTTGTCCAGGCGCTGGCCCGCAGCGCCACCACCCGGGCCTGCCTGTTCGCCACCCTGCACCGCCCGGCCACGCTGGCGCTGATGGAGCTGTTGGATCAGGCGGGCATGCGCTGCTTTGTGGGCAAGGTGAACATGGACCGCAACAGCCCCGACATCCTGGGGGAGACCACCGCTCAATCCCTGGCGGAGACCCGCCTTTGGCTGGAGCAGAGCGCCGGTTTGGCCCACGTCAAGCCCATCCTGACGCCCCGGTTCATCCCCAGCTGCACGGACGAACTGATGGCCGGACTGGGCCGCCTGCAAAGGGAATTCGCGCTCCCCGCCCAGTCCCACCTGTCGGAAAACCTATCCGAGGTCAGTTGGGTGGCCCAGCTGTGTCCCAACGCCCGCTTTTATGGGGACGCCTACGATCAGTACGGCTTGTTCGGCGGCGATTGCCCCACCGTGATGGCCCACTGCGTATGGAGCGGACCGGAAGAACGGGCCCTGATGAAGGAACGGGGCGTGTTCATCGCCCACTGTCCTCAGTCCAACATGAACGTCTCCTCCGGCATTGCGCCGGTGAAGGGGTTCCTGCTGGAAGGCCAGCGGGTTGGATTGGGCAGCGATGTGGCGGGGGGCGCTCACCTGTCCATCTTCCGGGCCATCACCGACGCCATTCAGTGCTCCAAGCTGCGCTGGCGGCTGGTAGACCAGGAGCTATCCGCCCTCACCCTGCCCGAGGCGCTGTACATGGCCACCAAGGGCGGCGGCGCTTTCTTCGGCCAGGTGGGCAGCTTTGAGCCTGGATACGAGCTGGACGCCGTCGTCATGGACGACAGCGCCTTGCCCACCCCTCGCCCCTGCACCCTGGCCGAGCGGGTGGAGCGGGTGGTTTACCTGTCCGACGGCCAGCCCTGCGCCAAGTACGTGGCGGGCCGGCGCCTGTTCTGAGTCTCGCGGCTTCGTCCCCGGGGAAACGCTGGGGCGTTTCCCGCGCAAAACCAGGCGGCGTGGCCCTGCGGCGCGGGAATGGGCCGGTTTCCCGTCCGGCCGCCCGCTGGGGCGGTGCGCCGCCTGCTGGGCGCGGGCGGTGGTGGCTGATGCGCTCGCTGCATGGGGCTGGCGGGGGCTCCTGGCGATTGGTCCGGCAAGGCGCCAGGGAGCTCAAGCGGCGCCGGTTTCCGGTCGTGGGCAATAGGAGATGAGGCGGCATATGGCCGTCTCATCTTGCATGTCGCCTCCATTTTGATGGAGGAGGAAGCCGGGGTATTCCCTGCTGCCGGCGGATAGGCTAGACCGGCGGGCACTGGGACCGGTTTCTCTGGATCCGGCTATTCCGGCGTTCTGTGTCATGCCTTGCCCGTAAGCTTTCCCACCCGTTCCAGGGCGCGGATATACTGCGCCGTGCTCACGTAATTTTGCAGGTCCCTTTCGTCCAAGCCCTGGAAAGCGCAAAGCTCGTCCCAAAGCAAGGTACTCCCTTGCACCATATAATACCCGCTGGCCAGGTCCACCCCCACCAAAATTTCCGTACTGGGGGCGCCCCACAGCTCCTCGCTATCCTGATTTTCCGCAAGATAGAATTTTCTCCCCTTCCCCGCGTTTTCAAGAGAAAACATCCTGGGAATGGGTTGGCGTCCGGCGGGCAGCTTTTCCGCCAGGTATTCGTTGGACATAACGCTCCACGAAACCGCATCCAGCGCCGTTGGGTCGAATCGTTCCCGCAGCGCATAGTTGCTTTGTAAATATGTAAGCAGCTCCCTTCCGCTTTTCCTATTGGGATGGAGCCCGTCCTTATACCGCATCCACAGCTCTTTCCATTCGCTCAGCGTCTTTTCGTCCGGTTGCCCCGTAATCATGGCCGCTTCCCTCCTGATGGTGCGGAAATGCGCGTCGGACCGCGTTTTCGCTTCTTCGTTATACCGTTATCATCATACGCTGTCGCGGCGAAGCGGTATAGCCGGGTTTCGTAAAGCTTTCCGCCTGGGGACGCCCATGTTTGGCGCTCGTTGGGGAGATTTGCGGAGAGAATGGCGTTTGGCGATGGGGTGTGCGGCAGGGCCGCCGCCCTACGGCGGCGGCCCTGCCGCGCCCGGGGGGCTCCGCCCCCCGGGACCCCCCGACCCGGGCGTTGGGGCTGTTGGTGGTCTGGTGGGGCGTGAGTGCTGCGGTGTGGAGGG
>DSLFC04102__coassemble_1247_pt1 | contig 16047 bp, 14 predicted proteins | sample DSLFC04102__metabat2_low_PE_004 | metagenome-assembled genome bin DSLFC04102
GCCCGTGCCTTGGCACGGGCCCCTCCCCGGACCGGCGCAGGCTCCCCTTCCCAGGGCGGCGAGTTCATTGCGCAATATGCCCTTGACGGATGGCGTGTTTTGCCGTACCATAATGCCTGAAACAGCGGCGCACTTTGCCGCCGCGCAAGGGGAGGGCAAAATGGATATGAAGGAGATCCTGGTTGTGGACGGCCAGGGCGGCCGTATCGGCCAGAGCCTCATCGAGGAGGTGCGCCGGCGTCAGCTGCCCTTGAGCATTACCGCCATCGGCACCAACGCCACCGCCACCAGCGTGATGCTTAAAGCCGGGGCCGATCGGGGCGCTACCGGCGAAAATCCCCTGATCGTGGCCTGCCGCAGCGCCCGGGTCATCGCCGGGCCCATCGGCATCCTGGTGGCGGATGCCTTTCTGGGGGAAATGACGCCAGCCATGGCCCTGGCCGTGGCCCAAAGCAGCGCCGTGAAACTGCTGATCCCCATGAATCACTGCAACAACGTGGTGGTGGGGCTACAGAATTGCCCCATCGCCGTGCTGATCGGCCATGCGGCGGACTGGCTGGCCGGTCACTGTCAGGCGTAGGCCCTCGGGGCGCGCCGCAAGTCAACCATAGGGAGGAAAGGATATGCCCTTGGACGGCCTTATGCTGGGCTATCTGGCCCGGGAACTCTCCGGCGCCCTGGAAGGGGGGCGTGTGGACAAGATCGCCCAGCCGGAACGGGACGAGCTGCAGATCGCCATACGGGCGGGCGGTCAGAATCACCTGCTGCTCATCAGCGCCAACGCGGGCACCGCCCGCCTTCACTTTACCGGACAGCGCAAGAGCAGTCCCCTGGAGCCGCCTATGTTCTGCATGCTGCTGCGCAAGCACCTGGGGGGCGGCCGGGTCAGCGCCGTCCGCCAGGCCGGCGGGGACCGCATCGTGGAAATATGGGTGGAAAACCTGTCCGAGCTGGGCGACCAGCGCACGCTGCGCCTGGTATGCGAGTTCATGGGGAAGCACTCCAACCTCATCCTCGTGGCGCCCGACGGGCGCATCATTGACAGCGCCCGCCACGTGACCTATGAAATCAGCCGGGTGCGGGAAGTGCTGCCCGGCCTGCCCTACGAAAGGCCGCCCATTCAGGGCAAGCTGCCCTTTGACGCCCTGGACGCCCAGGCGTTAGCGGGGGCCTTGGCCCAGCATCCGGGCCTTCTCAGCCGGGCGCTGAGCCAGACGGTGAGCGGCCTTTCCCGGCAGACCGCCCAGGAGCTGGCCCTGCGGGCGGCCGGGGACGAGGAGGCCGCTGTAGACGCCCAGACCGCTGCCCTGCTGGCGGAGCGGGTATGCGCCCTGCTGGCCCAGCCCATCCCGCCCCAGCCCTGCATCGTCCTGGCCCAGGACGGCGCACCCCTGGACGTAACGCCTTTCCCCTATGAGCAGTACCGGCGCCTCGAGCGCCGGGATTTCCCCGACCTGTCCTCGGCCCTGGACGCGTTTTACCGGGCCCGGGACCTGGCCGAGCGCATTCAGCAGAAATCTGCCGCCCTGCGCCGGGTACTGCGGAGCAACATAGCCCGATGCGAAAAAAAGCTGGCCCTTCAATTGGAGGCCCTGGAGGGAAGCCAGCGCATGGAAGAATACCGGGTGAAGGGGGAGCTGCTCACCGCGGCCCAGGGCATGGCCCGCAAAGGGCAAAAGTCGGTGACCCTCACCAACTATTACGACCCGGCCTGCGGGCCCATTGAGGTGGCCCTGGACGAAAAGCTTTCCCCCGCCCAAAACGCGCAGCGCTACTTCAAGCTATACCAGAAAGCGCGCACCGCCCAGGTACTGGCGGCGGAGCAAAGCCGGCTGACCCGGGAAGAGCTGGATTACCTGGAGGGGCAGCTATTCAATTTAGACGCCTGCGAGGAGGAGGCCGCCCTCAACGAGATTCGGGAGGAGCTGGAGAAGCAGGGTTATGTGCGGGCCAATCACAACCGGCGTCAGATGAAGAAGCTGCCTCCATCCAAGCCCCTGCACATGCTGTCCAGCAGTGGGCGTCACATTCTGGTAGGGCGGAACAACCTGCAAAACGACCGGGTGACGCAGACTGCGGAGCCGGAGGAGACCTGGCTTCACGCCAAGGACATGCCGGGTTCCCACGTGGTGATCGTGGATCCGGCTCCCGATCCGGTCACCTTACGGGAGGCGGCCTTACTGGCGGCGCGCTACTCCAGAGGCGGCAGCTCCTCCCAGGTTCCGGTGGACTACACCCTGCGCAAGTACGTCAAAAAGCCGGCGGGGGCCAAGCCTGGTTTTGTGATTTACACGCATCAGCGCACGCTATACGTAACGCCAACGGAAGAGGCTCTGCGTGGGCTGCGGCCTGCCGACTGAGCCGCCAAGCCCAGCTCTTTGCAAAGAACCGCATCCCACAACGGCCTGAAACGGCGCGGCGGCGTTAGCCGCTGCGCCGGTTCAGGCTGTTGTGGGGATGCGGTGTGGTCCAAAAATTCGCCGGATGGGGATAGCTGACTCGGCGCCGGGGCGCTGCCCCCGGGCCCCCGCCAAGGGGACGCCCCCCTTGGAACCGTCCTCCTCGCTGGCGCGCAGTTGAAGCCACGGCCTGAAACGGCGCGACGGCGTTAGCCGCTGCGCCGTTTCAGGCCGTGGGGATGCGGCGCTGAAGCGCCTTAGGTTCCCGCCACCTTGAGTTCCCCTACCCACAGGGTGGGGCTGCCGATGCCGGAGGTTCCGAAGTACAGGTCCTCCGCCGCCAGGCAGGTGCTCTTGAGCATGTGGAAGAAGTTGCCCGCTACCGTGATCCCTGAGACCGGCTCCGCCGTTTTCCCTTTTTCCACCCGGAAGCCCCTGGCCCCCAGGGAGAAATCCCCGGTCACCGGGTTGGCCCCCGAGTGCAGCCCCTGCACCTGGGTGATCAGCAGGCCCCGGTCCATCTGAGCCAGCAGGGCTTGCCGGTCTCCGGGGCCCGGCGCGAAGAAGAAGTTGGTGGGGCCCACCTGCACCGATCCGCTGTAGGAGCCCCGGGCCGCGTTGCCCGTGGTGGCGCAGCCCTGCTTGCGGGCGGTCTTGCGGTTGTGCAGCAGGGTGTTCAGCCTGCCCTCCCGGATCACCGCGTTGGCGAAGTGGGCCACGCCCTCCCCGTCGAAGGGGGTGGAGGCCAGGCCCCCCGCCAGCAGCGGGTCATCCATCAGGGTGAGGCAGGGCGCGGCGATCATCTCGCCCTCCCGGCCTTTCAGCAGGGACAGGCCCTTTTGGGCGGCGTCGGCGCTGAAGGCCCCGGTAAAGGCCGCCAGGATCTCCGCCGCCACGTCGTTGCGCAGGGCCACCGGATAGCTCCCCGAGGGGATGGGCCCGCCCTCCAGCCCGGCCACCGCCTCCTCCACCGCTTCCCGGGCCAGTTCTTCCACGTTCAGCGCCTCAAAGTCCATGCCTAGGCGGAATTTGGTAGCCGCGCTGCTCTTGTCCCCCTGCCGGGCCACCGCCGACAGGTACATGCCGCAGCTGTTGCTCTCATGGGCCACGTCCAGGCCCAGGGTATTCACCATGCGCCGCCCGCCCCGGCTGGTGAACAGCCCGCAGTCGCTGAGCTGGTCCACCCGGGGGTCCAGGGCCAGCGCCGCCTTTTCCAGGGCCAGCACCTTGGCCAGCTTGGTCCCGGCGCTCACCTGCTCCAGGGCCGGGTTCAGCCCCTCCACCTGGGGATAGCTGTCCCCGCCGGGGTACAGGCTCTCCTCCTCGCCGCTCTCCATCAGCCGGGCATTGGTCATGGCCCCCTCCACCAGCTGCCCGGCCGCCTGCTCGTCCAGCACCTGGGTGGAGGCGTAGCCCATTCTGCCCTGGTACAGCCCCCGGAAGCCCAGGCCCAGGCGGCTGGACACGTCGTAGGTATTGATCTGCCCCTGATGCACCGTGGCCTCGAAGGCGTCGCCATGGGTCAGGTAGGCCTCCGCCGCCTGGAATCCCGCCCGCCGGGCCAGGTCCAGCAGTTGATCGATAAACGCCTGCGTGTTCATATTACTCACGTCCTCCCACCGTCATGCGGCTCACCCGGATGGTGGGCTGCCCTACGCACACCGGGATCGACCCGCTGACAGAGCCGCACATGCCCTCCGCCAGGGTCATTTCCCGGCCCACCCGGTCGATGCGCTGGAGCACCTGGGCGCCCCGGCCCACCAGGGTAGCGCCCCGCACAGGCCGCTGGATCTTGCCGTCCTTCACCCAATAGCCCTCCGCCACGGCGAAGTTGAATTCCCCCGTCACCGGGTTCACCGAGCCGCCCCCCATTTTCCGGGCGAACAGGCCCTCCCCCATGGTGGCGATCATCTCCTTCTCGTCGTCCTCCCCGGCGGCGATGTAGGTATTGCGCATCCGGGAGGTGGGGGCGAAGGCGTAGGATTGCCGCCGGGCGCTGCCGGTGGGGGCCATGCCCATGCGCCGGCTGTTGAGCCGGTCCACCATGTAGTTTTTCAGAATGCCCTTTTCGATGAGCACCAGCTTGCCGCTGGGGGTGCCCTCGTCGTCCATGGCGATGGAGCCCCACGCCCCCGGAATGGACCCGTCGTCTATGGCGGTGACCACCGGCGAGGCGATGGCTTGGCCCAGCTTGCCGCAGAACTCGCTGTTGCCCAGGGCCACCGCGGTGGCCTCCAGGGAATGGCCGCAGGCCTCGTGGAAGATGACCCCGCCGAATCCCCCGGCGATCACCACCGGCATCTCTCCCGCCGGGCACTGGCCCGCCTTCAGCATGGTCAGGGCGGTATCCGCCGCCGCCCGGCCCGCCGCCGCCGGGTCCACCCGGTCAAACAGCTCGTAGCCGGTTCCCGCGCCGGGCCCCTCAAAGCCCACCTGGTTTTCGCCCTCTCCCGAGGCCACCGCCTGCACCGCCAGCCGGGTGCGCACCCGGTGGTCCTGGGCGTTGAGCCCCTGGCTATTGAACACCCACACCTGCTTGTCCACGTCCATCAGCTGGCACTTCACCTGGCTGATGGCCTGGTCCCGGCCCTTGGCCGCCCCGTAGGCGCTTTGCAGGATGTCCGCCTTGCGGCTTCCCGCCACATCCCGGGGCAGTATGGCAGCCTGCCCCAGGGCCGGAGCGAAGGGCTGGGCGGCGATGTGGATGTCCCGGCCGGTCTCCCGGGCCCGGCCCACCGCCTCCGCCGCCTGCTCCGCCGCCTTCAGCAGCCCTTCCCGGTGGGTCAGGTTGGTGTGTACGTACACGCTGTTCAGCCCGGTATACACCCGGATGCCCGCGCCATGGCCCCGGTTGGTGGTGGCGCTGTCGATGCTGCCCCCCACCAGGCTGATGTTGTTGGAAATTTTGTCTTCCAGATAGAGCTCAGCAAAATCGCCGCCCTTCTCCAGGGCGGCGGAAAGCACCAGCTCCGCGTCGCGAGTGGATATCATGGGTATCTTTTTCCTCCTTTTCCCAGCCTCCAGCTTCCGGGCCGGTTTGAGCATCTCCCCGCCATGGTGTCAGCCGCTCACCAGGTCCTCGACTTCCAGGCCGGTTTGACGATCTCCCCGCCACGGTTCCGGCAGCCTCTCCAGGCCCCCGGCGTCCGGGCTGGTTTGGTGGACGTCTCCGCCCGCCCCTGGGGCCTGGCAGGGGCGGGCGGCTGGTCTGATGCTACCAGGCCCTTCTTCCGCCCATGGCCCGCCCCCGCAGGCTTACGGGCCGGTTCAAGATTTCCGCCATCACCACGGCGGCGCGCATGTCCTCCGGGGTGAGGCCGTGCCGCCGGGGGACGGCCTCCTCCCTCGCCTCGGGGACCGGGGCCCGGCGGGCCCCTCCTTCGTGCTGGGTGTGGGGCAAGGAGCCCCCCAGGCAGCCCTCCCCATCCGCCGTGCCCGACGCCGGCGTGCCCTCGTGCTGGGTGTGGGCAATGGACCCGCCCACGCACCCCGCCTCATCCGCCAGGTCCGGCCTCAGGGTAGGCCGGGCCGGGGCGGGTCTTTCCTGAACCGGCTTTACCTGGGCGGGCTTTACCTGGGCGGGCTTGGCCTGGACCGGCTTTACCTGGGCGGGCTTTACCTGGGCGGGCTGAGCCGGCCTTTCCCTGCCCGGGGCGGCCTTTTTCTTTTTCCCTCTTTTGCCCACCAAGCTGATGATGGCGTACAGGATAGCCACCAGGATTATGCTTTCCATGGCATCACTTCCTTATGCGTGGCGGGGCCGTCCGCCGTCCTCGCCTGACGGCGCGGCGGGGGCGCCGGTTTCGGCGATGGATTCCCGCATCCGGGTATCGGAGATCACGTTCTGCATCTGGTAGTAGTCCATGACGCCCAGCTTGCCTTCGGTGAGGGCCTTGGCCATGGCCTTGGGCACTTCGGCCTCGGCCTCCACCACCTTGGCCCGCATCTCCTGGACGCTGGCCTTCATCTCCTGCTCCCGGGCCACGGCCATGGCCCGGCGCTCCTCGGCCTTGGCCTGGGCGATGCGCCGGTCGGCCTCGGCCTGGTCCATCTGCAGCTGGGCGCCCACGTTGCGGCCCACGTCCACATCGGCGATATCGATGGACAGGATTTCAAAGGCGGTGCCCGCGTCCAGGCCCTTGGCCAGCACGGTGCGGCTGATCAGGTCCGGGTTTTCCAGCACTTCCTTGTGGTTTTCGCTGGAGCCCACGGTGGTGACGATGCCCTCGCCCACCCGGGCGATGATGGTCTCCTCTCCTGCGCCGCCCACCAGCCGCTCGATGTTGGCCCGCACGGTCACCCGGGCCTTGGCCCGCAGCTCGATGCCGTCCTTGGCGATGGCGGCCACCACCGGCGTCTCGATCACCTTGGGGTTGACCGACATCTGCACCGCCTGGAGCACGTCCCGGCCCGCCAGGTCGATGGCCCGGCAGTCGTCGAAGTCCAGGGGGATATTGGCCGACTGGGCGGCGATGAGGGCGTTGATCACCCGGTCCACGTTGCCCCCCGCCAGCAGGTGGGCTTCCATCTCGTTCATGTCCACCTTCAGGCCCGCCTTGGTGGCCTTGATCAGGGGCAGCACGATGCGGGAGGGATTAATCCGCCGGAACCGCATGCCCACCAGGGAGGCCATGGACACCTTGACCCCCGACGCGATGGTGGAAATCCACAGGCTGATGGGCACAAAGGTAAAGAAGAAGATGAGCAGCAGTACAATGGCGATAATCAAGAAGATCATTCCGAGGGCTGAATCTGGCATAGACGTTTCCTCCTTAAATTATAGTCCAAATCCAACGCGCCAATATGGGCTTTGCCCTGGCAGCCATCTTACCCGCCGCCTATGGACCGCCCGCCCCGGGAGCATCCGGGGCCCGGGCCGGAAGATACCCGATTCCGCCCCGTAACCGCCATGGCCGGGGACGGAATCCCTCCGCCCCCGGCCCGGCATTTCATTTAGGCCATGCTCACCACATCGGTGGTATCCGTTATTTCCATCATCTCCAGCATACCGGGAATCTGCATGATGCCGCCCAGGGCGGAATACATGGCGGTCTGCAGGTCGACCATGGCGGTCATCTGGGCCTGCTGGTCGGTGAGCAGCTGAATGACGCTCACCGTGGGCAGGCCGTCCAGGGCCTCCAGCATCTCCTGGGTGAGGGGCTCGTGCCTGTAGTTCAGGTCCATGCCCAGGCTGACGCTCTCTCCGGAGGCGGCGTCCACGTCCAGGGTAGCCCGTCCGCCCCGCTCATACACGCCGTCCCCCTTGCTCATCTGGCCGGTATAGGCCGCGTTCAGCGCCACCACCTGCTGGCCGTCCTGGCCCAGGGTCAGGTTGAACTCCATGTCCTCGCCGCCGTCCTCGCCCAGCCGGTAGAAGCCGTCGGTGGACAGGGCGACCTCCACTCCGTCGCTCTGGGCGCTCATCTGGCCCTGGAAGCGCTGGGCGCCGTCCTCATCCGCCGCGCTGCTGCCGGTGAGGGCCACGCTGGCCTGCTCGCCGTCCACGTCCATGTCCATCTTCATATCCATGCTGGCGCCGTCCGGGCCCTGGGCCATGTCCATGGTCATCTCCACGAATTCGCCCTCTGCGTCCATCCGCATATCCATGTCCATCTGCATATCCATGCCGGCGCCGTCCGGGCCCTGGTTCATGTCCATGGTCATCTCCACGAAGCCGTCGATGGACTGCTCCTGCCCCTCCACCGTCAGGGTCTGGGACAGGTCCATGTACACCCGGCTCTTGGCGCTGCGGGCCCCGTCCTCCGCCTTCTCATAGACCTCCATCAGGAGGGGGAAGGCAATGGTATAGCTCTCCTGGCCCGCGGGCACGGTTTCTTCCATCACCATGTCCACCTTGGCGTGGCACTGGTCCTCGTCCATCCAGATGACGCCTTCCATCTTGATGCCCAGGCTCTGGAACAGATCGCCAAAGGTGAGCTTATCGCCGCTGGTCTCCAGGGGATAGCCGCTGGCGGTCAGGCTGGTGCTCATCAGGCTCAGCCACAGGTCCATCGCCTGGCCGTAGCCGGGGATTTCCTCTCCCAGCAATTCATAGATTTTGCCCAAATCCTGGCCGTCCAGGGAGAAGGCGTAGCCCTTCAGGGGCATGGTCTCCCCCAGGATTTCCCCTTCCTCCTCATAGGTGGGCGCCTCCAGATCCACGCCGATGAGGGGCAGCGCCTTTTCGCTGATACGCTGGTTCAGCGCCTCCATCTCCTCCAGGCTCATCTGGTTTACTTCATAGAGCTGGCGCATGGTTTCCATCAGGTCCGGGGACAGGCCCAGGGAGGCCAGGACGGCGTCCAGGTCCTCCCCGGACAGCAGGGCGGCCAGGGTGCTCAGCATGGCAACAGCCTGCTGCTGCTGGACCTCCGGCAGGCCCATGGCTTCCCCGTTGAGCTGCACCATGTTGTATACCTCGTCCACCAGCTGGGCACCCTCCTCCCGGGTGATGGCGTAGGCGTTGCTGGTGCCGTCCAGATAGGCCGCCAATTTCTGATCCTTGCCTACCAGGGTGAGCTTTCCAATGGAGACTTCCTCGCCGCTGGCTCCCAGGGTCAGCACAAAGCTGCCGTCCTGGGCGGCCCCGGCCTGGGCCGCCAGGGTGATGGGAATGTTCTGCTCCTCTTGCCCGTTCAGGGCAAAGCTAAAATTGCCGATGGACAGAGTGTACAGCCGGTCCATCCCCACCTGCTCCGCCCAGGCGCCCAGGGGCGTCAGGCAAAGGGCAAATACCACCAGCCAAGCGAACAGTTTCTTCATGATACAATCCTCCTGCGTTTCTATCGCGGGCTCCCAACGGGAGCTTACGCTCGTATTCTCTGCGCCCGTCCGGCGCCTGGAAGTATCCTTTCCGGCCCCGGAACAGGGCTTCGGGTCTCCATGGACGCCGGCGCTATAGGGTGGGATACCAAGCCCCATCCGTCTCCATGTCCTGGAAATAGGCCTGTAGCTGCTGGGCGTACCAGGCGTTGATCCGGGCCATCACCTGGGCCATTCCGGGGGTCTGGAGCAGCATACCGGTAAAGCGCAGGGAGAGGGCGTTGATCTCCATGCTCAGCTTCTCCTGCTGCTGGCGGGTCAGCTCCCCAAAGGGATTCAGGGCCTCCCCCTCCCACAGCTCTTCCCAGGCCTCCTGGAGCCAGGGCGCCTCCTGGGCGGTCAGGTTCATGGCGTAGTGCTGCTCCATGTCCTGGAGCACCGGGTCATCCATGGCCATATCCAGGAACAGCTGCCCCTCCATCTGCTCCGGCTCGGGGTACCGGACCTGGAAGCCCAGCCCGATTTCCTGGGTGGTGCCGTCGGTCCATTGCTGGTTGATGGCGGCCTTGACATGGGCCTGCTCCTCCGAGGAGGCCAGGTCCAGGGCGAGCTGCGCCTGCTCCACGGCCCAGAAGTAGGGGTCCTGGCGCCATTCCTCCGGGTAGTGGGGCTGGTAGGCCAGCAGGAAGCCCATCTCAATGTCCGCCGTGCCGATGGGCCAGCCGCTGTTCAGGTTCATCTGAGCGGACATGTCCTCCTGGCCGGTCCGGCGGGCCACCTCAATCCGGTTGGCAAAGCCCTCTTCTCCCCAGTGGAACTGCTCCGTCTGGCGGGTCTCCACCAGGGCGTCCACCGCGCCTTGGGGCTGGGCGCTGTTGATGGTATACTCCAGGCGCAGGCCCCGCCCGTCCAGGCTGTCCCACCGGCTGCCCTGGATGCGGCCCTGGGGATAGACCTCCTGGAAATAGTCCTCCATCCCCTGGTAGTCCATCCCCTCCAGGCCGTTGACCAGGACCATCGCCTCCTGGCGCACCTGCTCCAGCCGGGGGTCCTCCGCCACGGCCAGCTCCATCACCCGGACAAAGTCCCCCGTCCCGCCCTGGAAATCGAAGCGCTGGGCCTGAAGCTGCCGCCCCGCGATCTCCGCCGGCTCCTGCCCCGCTTCCTGGCCCAGCCCTTCCTGGGCGGCCAGCGTCAGGGCCCCTTCCACGCTCTGGATGTGGGCCTGGGGGTCCCCGGCCAGCATCTCCATGCCCTGGAAATAGCGCTCCAGGCTATCGGCGATGCCCTGCTGCTGGGTCAAAAAGTCCTCCATGCCCGCATGGTCGCCGCCCCGGAACAGGTCGGCCAGGTCCGCCTCCAGGGCCATGGACAGCCCCTCCAGCTTCAGCCGCACCGGCCCCTCCGGGTCCTCCATGCCGGCCACGCCCTTCAGCGCGCCGCTCCCTTCCCCCAGGCTGAACCGGACCAGCCACGGGCCTTCCTCCTGCTGGGCATAGTCGGCTACTGCCCGCAGATCCACCTCCAGGGGATCAAAGCCGTTGATTTCCGCCCTCAGCCCCTCCAGGACAATCTGACAGCCCCATACCTGGGCGGGGTCCGGCGCCTGGGCCCAGGCCGGAAATACCGGCGTCATCAGCAGCGCCAGGGCCAAGGCCAACATCCTTTTTCGGCTTCGTCTCATGCCGCCGCTCCTTTCGTCTTCTCTATCCCGCCGCCCGGCCCGGGGATTCCTTTCCTGCTCCTACATACCCGCCGGACCTTCCCGGCGGACGGCCCTTTCAGGCTCCCCTGGCCCCGTTCCGGCCCGGGCCCTTTAGCCTTTTTCCACCGGGGATACCACGATGCGGTTGCCCTCTACCCGGTCCACCCGCACCTGGACGCCTTGGGGGATGAACTCCCCGTTGGACACCACGTTCAGCTTTTCCCCCTCCACCACCGCGATGCCCGCAGGCCGCAGCATGGTGTGGGTCACCCCCGTCTTGCCCGTCAAGTTTTCCAGCTTGACGCCTGCGGGCTTGGCCACGCTTACCGCGTCCAGCACCACCGGCGTCTTGTCCAGCTTGCCCTTGGCGATGCCCCGCAGGCAGAAGGGCAAGGCGATGAGCAGCAGCACCAGGGCGATGCCCGCCAGGGCCAGCATTTGCCCCACCGTGCCCCCGGTGACCAGGATGCCCAGAATCAGCAGCACAATGCCGGTGATGCCGGGGATGCCGAAGCCGGGCAGCACCATCTCCACGATCACCAGGATTACCCCCACGATCATGCACAAAAGGGCCGGCACGTTGCTGGCCACAAGGCTCCACAGTTCCACAGGCCCTGCCTCCTCTCCGCGTTCGGGAAGATTCCTTTTCCCTTTCATTATAGCTTATTTCGCCCCGGTTGTAAATACGAACTTAACCGCCCGGTCCCGCCGCGCCCCTTTCGGGCCCAGTTTTTCCTGGTTTTTGCCACGAATTCAGCCCGCGCCGCCGCCTATTTCAGCCGCAGGGGGATGCCGGACACGCAGAAATAGACCTGATCCGCCAGCTGGGCCAGCCGCTGGTTCACCCAGCCCGCCCCGTCCCGGAAGGCCCGGCCCAGGGGATAGTCGGGCACCAGCCCCAGCCCCACCTCGTTGGACACCAGCACCAGGGGATTGCCCTGCCGCCGGACGGCCCCCATGAGCCCCTCCAGCTCGGCCAGGGCCAATCCCTGCGCTTCTTGGACGAATTCGGGCCGGGGGTGTTCCCAATCCACCGGCATATCCAGCATCAAATTTGTCAAAAGATTGGTTACGCAGTCCAGCAGCACCCCGCCCTGCCAGCCCTCCACCGCCTCCGCCAGCCCCCGGCACCCCTCGAAGGTGCGCCAGTGGGCCGGACGCCGGGCCCGGTGGGCGGCCACCCGCTGGACCATTTCCGGGTCCAGCGCCCGGGCGGTGGCGATGTACAGCGCCCTGTCCCAGCCCTTCGCTATGGCCTCCGCCAGGGTGGATTTGCCGCTGCGGGCCCCGCCGGTGATGTAGATCACCGCCGCCCCGGCTGAAAAAGGCCCAGGGGCCTGCCCGGCCTGCTGGACCCACACCGCCCCCGGAACGCCCTCCGGCCCGGCTTTCCCCGCCGCCGGAGCTTTCTCCGGCCCGGCTTTTTCGATCATCTCCGAATCGGTTCCCGGCCCGGCTTTTTCGTTTATCCCCGGAGCCCTCTTAGGCCCGGCCGCCGGGGCCAACGCTTCCGCAGCCGGGAAAACCGGGTTGCGCTTCCGGCCCTCCATCAGCTCCGCCCCCTTCCCAGGGCCAGGCCCGCCAGGCGGCTCAGGCCGAAGCACAGGGCGTTGGCCGCCACCACGCTGGCTCCTGCCGGGATGGACAGGGCGTAGGAGGCCGCCATGCCCCCGGCGAAGCAGGCCACCGACACCGCCGCGGCGCACAAAATCACGCTGAAAAACCGCTTGAACACCCCCATGGCGGTCAGGGCCGGGAAGATAATCAGGCTGGAGATCAGCAGCGTGCCCATCATGCGCATCCCCAGCACCACGGTGACGGCGGTAAGCAGGGCGATGAGCATGTTGTACCGGCCGGTATGGGTGCCCGTGGCCCGGGCAAAGCTCTCGTCGAAGGTGACGGCGAATATCTTATTATAAAAGATCACGAACAGCGCCAGCACGCAGGCGCACAGCCCCACCGACAGGTACACGTCCTCCCAGCTCATGGCCAGGATGGAGCCGAACATGTAGCTGTACACGTCCACGTTCATCCCCGTGGTCAAGCTGGTGGCGATTACCCCCAGGGCCATGGCGGTGGTGGAGATCAGGGCGATGGCCGAATCCCCCTTCACCCGCTGGTTCTCGCTGAGGCGCAGCAGCAGAAAGGCCGCCGCCACCACCACCGGAATGGACACCCTCAGGGGCGACCAGTTCATGGCCAGGGCCACCGACAGCGCCCCAAACCCTACGTGGGACAGCCCGTCGCCGATCATGGAATACCGCTTCAGCACCAGGGATACCCCCAGCAGCGCCGCGCACAGGGACACCAGCGCCCCCACCGCCAGCGCCCGCACCATAAAACCATAGGAAAGCATTTCCGCCAGCATCGCTCTTTCTACCCCTTCCCCCATGCCCGACCCGCTCTCCGGGTCTACAGACTTCGGTCTTTTTTCTGGTTTTCCCCGCCGCCCCGGGCCAGGCCCGGGCCCGTGCTCCGGGCCGCTCCCGGCTTCCGGGGCGGCTCAGCCCCAGGGGGCCCGGCCTGGGCATCGACAAACTTCGGTCTTTTTTTCTGGTTCTCGCAGCTGCTCAAGCCGTCTCCCTTTTAGGCGGCGCCGCCCTGTCCTCCCAAGAATTCCTCGTCTCCCCTGCCGGAATATGTACCGGTCAGGACCCATTTTTTTAAAACAAACTTTGGTCTTTTTTCAGCGGCGGCATTTGGATTTTTCCGGCGCTGGGCGTATCCGTCCCGTGTGCCGCCGCGCCGGCCGGCGCTGGGACAGCGCAGGCCTTTTCCCCGCAATCCAGGCCGCGTTCCCTTCAGCCGCAGCTTTTATCCCCGTGGTCGCATCCATCTTCCCCGCAGCCGCAGGGCGCATCTCCCTGGCCGCCGTCCCGAACCCAGCTTTCTTCCTCCGCGTGGCCGCCGCCCCGCCAGAACCGGCCGCAGTCGCTTTTGACGTACTCCTCCACGCTGCCGAAAAAGGCCAGGGTGCGGTGCATGCACAGCACCTTTCGGGCGTCGTTAAGGGCGGCGTTCACGTCGTGGGACACCATGACGATGGCCACCCCCCGCCGGCGGTTGAGGGAGCGGATGATGGCGTACAGCTCCTGGGAGGCCAAGGGGTCCAGCCCGGCGGTGGGCTCGTCCAGCAGGAGCAATTTTTCCGTGGCGCACAGCGCCCGGGATAGCAGCACCCGCTGCTGTTGGCCGCCGGACAGCTCCCGGTAGCAGTGGTTTTTCAGGTCCTGGATGGACAAAAGGCCCATGGCCTGCTCCGCCCGCTCCTTTTCCGCCCGGCCGTAGAAGGGCTTGAGCCCCCGGCGGTTCAGGCACCCGGACAGCACCACCTCCCCCACCGAGGCGGGAAAGTCCCGCTGGGCGGCGGTCTGCTGGGGCATGTAGCCGATCTGGTTCTTTTTGAGCCCGTCCCCCATGGAAATGGTCCCCTTCCGGGGGGTGAGCAGCCCCAGCATCCCCTTGACCAAAGTGGATTTGCCCGAGCCGTTTTCGCCCACCACCACCAGATAGTCGCCCACGTCCACCTGGGCGGAGATGTCCTGGGCCGCGATCAGGTTTTCGTAGCCCAGCGTCACGTGGTCAAGGGTCAACAGCGCCATATTCCTTCTCCTTCCCGCAATCGCCGCAGATGCCCTGGAGCACCGTGCTGCCCGGGTCCAGGGCGAATTGATGTTCCTGGCGCAGGTGCCCGCTCAGCGCCTGCAGGCATTCGCACTCCACGTGGTACAGCCGCCCGCACCGCTGGCAGCGAAAGTGCAGGTGATGGGCGCAGGCGCTGGCGTCGTCCACGTATTGGTACAGCGCCCCCTCGGGCCCCGGCAGGGTGCGGGCCTTGCCCGCCTCCACCAGCCGGTCCAGCTGGCGGTATACCGTGGCCCGGCCCACCCGGCTGTCCTTCCGGCGCAGCCCTTCCATCAGTTCCTCCACCGTTACCGCCCGCTCCCCCATGTCCATCAGCGCCTGCAAGACCAGCGCCTTCTGCCGGGTATTGTAGTCCCGGGCCATGTTTTTCCCCCTCCTCAGTTCAGTCCCTGGGCCAGGGCCTGTAGGTTCCCCTCCATCAGGCTCAGGTAAGTCTCCCCCCGCTCCAGCTCCTCCACCGTCAGGTTATGGCAGCTGTGCATCAGCACCGTCTCCACCCCCGCCTCCTGGGCGATGGTCTGGGCGGTGCGCAGGCTGCCCTGCTCGATGTGGTACACCACCGGAATGCCGTCCCGCTGAATTTTATCGATCAAAAAGGCGATGTCCGCCGCGCTGGGCTCCCCCTCCCCGGAGCAGCCCGCAAAGGCGGAATACCAGGTCAGGCCGTAATCCTGGGCGAAATATCGGAAGGGAAACCGGTCCCCAAACACCACTTCCCGCCGTACGCCTCCGTCCACCACCGCCTGAAAGGCCTGGTCCAGCGCCTCCAGTTGAGCGGCGTAGTCCTCATAGTTGGCCCGGTAGGCCTGGGCCCCCTCCGGGTCCGCCGCCTCCAGGGCCTGGCAGATGGCCTGGGCCATCTGCCGGGCGTTGCCCACCGAGGTCCATATGTGCTCGTCGATGCCCCGGCCCTCCTCATGGCCGTGTTCCCCTTGCCCCGCCTGGGGCAGCGTCTCCACGCAGCCGATCAGCTTGACCACCCGGCCCGGGCCCCGGTCCTGCCCCTCCAGCACCGTGTCCACCCAGGCCTCGTCGTGGCCCCCGATGCACAAAAACAGGTCCGCCTCTGCGATGGTCAGAATGTCCTCCGGGGTGGGGTCGAAGCTGTGGCTCTCCACGCCGGGCTTGATCAGCATGGTCACCTGGGCCCCCGTCCCCTCGGTCAGCGCCCGGGCAAAATCGTAGGGGGGAAAGATGGTGGCCACCACCTTCAGCCCCTGGCCGCCGCCTTCCGTCCCCTTTTCCCCGGCGGCGCTATCCCCGCCTTCCTCTATATTGCCGCCGGCGGCGGCGCTGTCCTGCCCCTCCTCCCGCTGCCCTTGCGCGGCGGAAATGCCCTCGCCCTCCATCTCTCCCCCTTGGGGCGCACAGCCCCCCAGGCCCAGGGCCAACGCCAGGACCAACACCATCGCCACGGCAACTCTCACAACCGATCCCCTCCGAAATTGAAATTGATAACCAATTTCATATTTTAGCAGTAGGCCGGGATGCTGTCAAGCAAAAAATCGAAAAGGGCGCCGGCCCCCGCCGCGAAGC
>DSLFC04102__coassemble_1271_pt1 | contig 15750 bp, 11 predicted proteins | sample DSLFC04102__metabat2_low_PE_004 | metagenome-assembled genome bin DSLFC04102
GGACCCCCGCCAAGGGGGGATGGCCCCCCTTGGAACCGCCATACGCGCTGGCGCGGGAGTGGGGCAACGGCCTAGAACGGCGGGGCGATGGAAGCCGCTGCGGTGCTTCAGACCGTGGGAAGATGCGGGGGTAGCTGGAAAATTCGGTGGGGCGGGTGGCTGACTCGGCTCCTGGGGCCCCGCCAAGGAGATGGCCTCCCTTGGAACCGCCATCCTCGCTGGCACGGAATTGGGGCAACGGCCTGAAACGGCGGCGCGGCGGCAGCCGCCGCGCCGCAGGAGGCTGTGCCGGAGTGGTTAGGCTTAGACCAGGGTTTGACAGTTGAGGGCCGCCGTGGTAGAATCGTTGAGTAAGGGAGGGTTTTCATGGACAATTTCCAGGCGGCGTTGGCGCGGCATCCGGTGATCGCCTCCGCCCGAGACCTGCAACAGGTGGAACGAGCTGCCTCTAGTCAGGTGCCGGCTATCTTTTTGCTGGGAGGCTCCATATTAAATTTAAAGGCCCTGACGGACTGCGCCCGAGCAGGCGGGAAAAGCGTATTTATCCACATGGACCTGTTGGGCGGCCTGGGTAGGGACGGAGCTGCAGTGGAATGGTGCGCCCAGCAAATCAAGCCGGACGGCGTCATCTCTACCCGGGTACCCTTGCTAAAGCGTGCCGGTGAGCTGGGATTGATGACCATCCAGCGCCTCTTTATCATGGATTCTGCGTCCCTGCGCCATGGCGTTAATCTATTGCGTACCTATGAGCCGGATATGCTGGAGGTGTTGCCTGGGTTGGTGCCTAAAGCCATTACCCAGCTTCGGGGAGCAGTGGGTAAACCCATCATCGCCGGGGGAATGATTACGGAACAAGCCGAGGTAGAACAGGCCCTAGCCGCCGGAGCGGCTGGCGTTTCCACCAGTGTGGAGGCGCTGTGGCAGTGGGCGGGTTGGTCGTGAAGCCCTGGGCGTGGTTCTCCGGAGCGCTTCCCCAGGTGGTTCAGCTCAGCTTGAGCCTGCCGCATATGCCTTCCGGGCTACAGGGTAAGCGGCTGCTCTTTGTTACCGACCTGCATTACGGCCCGTGGCTGGGAGACGCGCCTATGAGCCGGATCGTGGATGAGATGCTGGAGCAGAGCCCCGATCTGATCTTGTTGGGTGGTGATTTGGCCGAGGGCATACGCGCCCAAGAGAGGTTTTGCAAGAGGCATTTACCTCGGCTACGTACGCCTATGGGCGTGTTTTGCGTGCCGGGTAACAACGATTGCGAGGCAGTGCAGGGCGATTATAGGTTGTGGGAGCGTATGGTGGGGGATGCCGGTGCCGTTTTGCTGCTCAACCGCCGGGTATATTTGCGTGTACAGGGCGGACGTCTGGCTATATCGGGCTTGGATGAGAGCAAATATGGACGACCGGATTGCCGGGTGGTCCGGCAAACGGTGGAACCCTCAGACGTACACCTGGTGCTTACCCATTCACCATGGGCATTGGCCCTGGTCATGGACCCTGCTTACCGGGTGGATATGGCGCTGTGCGGCCATACCCACGGCGGTCAGATCGCCTTGGGTGGCGCTTGCGCCCTGGCTATGGGTTATTACCGCGCCGGGGACAGGCCCTATTTCTACCTGAGCGGGGACCACATGACCCGCGGCACGCGGGTGTTGGTATCCAATGGCATTGGGTGCAGCCTGCTGCCGGTGCGGGTGGGTGCTCCCCCTCAAATCCATGTGATTACCCTGAGTCGTGTGTAGGATGGAATGTGTGCGTTCCGCGACAGCGTGGAACAAGCCGCAATATTTCCCCGTAGGCGCTGAAAATTGCCACGTTTCTGCGAGAATATTCCCTGAAATCGGCTAAACATTGCGCACACTTATCGGCTATAATGCCCCGGAAAGCATGAGTAAGGGGCGTTGCCGATGATGAAGCGGATTGCCTGTACCTACCACATGGCGGACCGGACCGCTGCCTTTGAGTGCCAGGGCGTGGCCGAGTACCATCAGGATGGGCTGCACATGGCTCTTTATGGCCGCCTAATGATCGGAGATAAGGCGGGTGATTTTGCCGCCATTCATCAGGCGCTGCGGGAGGATCCGGACCTTAAGACCCAGAATTTTGGCGGAATGTACCTATTGCTGGTTTACGACCGGCGTACAGGCGGGCTGCGCTTGTTTCAAGATTTTTTCAACGCCCCATTGGCCGCTTATTATGTCCAGGTGGGAGACCGGCTTTATGTGGATACCTCTTTGAAGCATCTCATGGCCCGAACCGGCTTGAGGCCGGATATAAACCGGGCTGCCGTCATCCAATTTTTACGCTATGGCGCGGTTTATGGTTCGGATACTTTGCTGGAAGGAATAAATAAACTGGCCGCCCTCAACGCTCTGGCGGCAGAGGGACAGAAGCTCTGGCAATACCGCGTGACCTACGACGGGGGCGAAACGGGTCTGGAACAGGCAAAGTCCCGATGGGAGAGCAGTATGCAGGCCAGCATTCTGGCCTGTGCCCAGGGGCAGAGCGTCCTACATATGCCTTTGTCCGCCGGATATGATTCCAATTATATCTTGTATACATTGAGTCAATACACCCAAGCGCCGGTTCACGCCTATACCCTAGGCGTTCGCCACGGAGCCAGCGAGGCGGAGGTGGTGAAGCAAAACGCCGCGTGTTATCCCCGGGTTCAGTTGAACATAGGGTACACCGACCAAGAAACCTTAAGCCATATGGAGGATCTGGTATGGCGGCTGGAGGGCGCGGTATTTGAGACGGGAATATTCTTGCAGTATGAGCTGGCCCGGCTGATCGCAGGCCAAGGCGGAACCTGCGCTTTGTGCGGCGAATGCGCGGATCAGCTGATGAACCAGGATTTTCGCATTGATCCCGAAGAAGTGCCCAATCCTCATTATGCCCAGATAACCCAGGATCCCTATGCCTACGGCGCGGGTATCGTGGTGAAAAAGAGCGGGATTATGCTCAACAGCTTTGGCGTGGAGGGATACTACCCCTATATCGATCTGGGCCTGGCCGGGCTATGCCGCGCGTTGGCCCCGATAAACAAGAAGGGGAAGCTGTACCACAAGGCTTTGTGCCAGAAGCGCTTTCCCGCCCCGGTCCTGCGGCGCATCGCCAAGGTGGGGGGCAGCACGCCGCTGCATTCCCTCTTTGAGAGCCAGGAGCAGATTGATGACTTCCTGGTTATGGTGCGGAATAGCGGCGCTTGGCGCCAGTTTGCACCTTTGCTGCCCCAGGAATCCGCTGGGGAACAAAGCGGCCTGTGGGGCAAGCTGCGCCGGTTTGTGGGCTCCGAGCCCAATCTGCGCTTGGTGTGGGCGAAGGTGCTCAGTAAGCTGCGGGTGACCCAGGCGGACCAATATACGGCCCAATATCGCCGCCAGGAACGCCAGCTCAATCAGGCCATGCGCATTTGGTATCTGGATGTATTTCAGCGCTTGTTTGTGGAGGATTTCCGCCCCCAGCTCATTGGCCAAAGCTTATCGCCTCGTCCTCAAGTGCCTATCCTCCAGGAGGATTGGACGCCTATGGAAAAATGTGGGTGAGAAAAGCTGTGGGGGTTGACAATTTTTGCTTCGGCTATTGACACGGCCTTGGGCTTTCGGTATAATCTCCTTATGGAACCGCTTCCTGGGGTGTGCGCCACGCGACTGCTTTTACCCACATCTTCACAAAAGGATTCCGGGTCGGAAGCAGCTGCCATGCCCCCGTTTCGTCAGGGGAAGGCAATAAGCAACCGCAGGTTTCCGCCCTGCCTGAGCGGCGGGTGAAAAAGCGGAAGCGAACGGCACTCTGGGTTTTACTTTTTGGCCGCGCCCGTCAGGGTGCGGCCGGTTCCGTTATAGGGGAAAGGAGCGAGGCGCTCCTTGGGAACCGAATCACTTGGCTGCCGCCTCGGGAGCCGGGGGGACCTAAAGGCCCCCCCCCGGCCCCCGAGGCGGCAGCCCGTCAAAAACATAGTTTTTTGACGGGCTGGGACCGAACGGGGCCTTTCCGCGCCAACCTTTCGGCGGCGTTTTCGTCGCCAGCCAGGGGGCCGCCCGGCCATGCCTGAGGAGAGGATTCCCTCCGCAGCTGCACCGCCCTACGACCCGCTTGCAGTCCTGCCGGGGCGGTGGAATCAGGGGGCTACGCTCATGCCGTTTACTTCCACCGGGCCGTCGGCGGGGACCAGGATGTACCTGCGCCCGTCGATGAACCGGGTTTGCAGCAATTCTGTGCAGTCCGGAGACACCTTGATGGATATGCCCGGCGTCTCCACCCGCATAGGGCCGGGCGCGGCGATGTTTACGGCGTCCAATTGGGCGAACTGGCCGAAGGCATCGTCATACTGGCCGGCGAAGTCCTGCACCCGCTGGGGGGAAGCGCCGCATCGGTCCAGCACGGCGGAGATCTCCGCCTTGGACAGTTTCAGGGGCGGCGCATCTTTGTCCGCCTTCTGTTCCTGAAGCATCTGGGACAGGGTTTGGTTCACCGATTGGATCAAATCCAGGCTGCATTCTTCGGACAGGGTATCCGATAGCAGCGATTGGAAGGTTTCCCGCTGCTGGGCTGCGGGGACCGGGTCCGCGCCCAACAGGCCCTGGAGCAGCGCTTGGTGGGCCCCGGCGGTATCCTTGGTATAGTACAGGGCCGCGCCCAGGTTGGGACCGTGGTCCTCAAAGGCGGGGAACAGGAAGCCCGCCTCCGGGGGCGCCACCATCCAGTCGGCGTCCCGGCTGTGGAACTGGTTCTCGTTGACGAAATAACTCAGCCCGGGCCGGGTGCGCTTGACCGGGCATATGCCGCACAGGATGTAGGAATACACCGTCTCCGATTCCCCGCCGGGCACCGCCTGGTCGTTCTGGTCTTTGGGCGGCAGGTCGTAGGCATCGTACATCAGCAACACCAGGTAGTTCTGCTCCTTGTCCCCGGCGCTGGGCAGGATATAGTCCTCCACCACCCGCTGGCAAAGCGCTTCCAGGGCGTTTTGATCTTCTAGGGCGCTATCCCGCAAGGCGGTGAGCAGGCGGTACTGGGGGCTGTCCAACAGTTGGGCGGGGGTGAACTGGATGGGCAGCAAGTTCTGGCCCAAAGCGCCGCTCAGCAGGCGCTTGAACAGGGCCATATACTTTTCGTTCTCCTCCTGGGGCAAGCTGACGGCGCTCTGGGCGAAGGCGGAGATGAGCCTACCTGAGCCGTCCAGATAATAGCCGTGGATGAGGGCGGGGTCGTTGCGCTCGGGATTAAGCCGGCGTTTCAGCCGGGCAACGTCGCGTTGATTCATAGCTACCTCACAGCAAATGGATTAGGCCGGCATTCCAGCCCGCCCAATTATAGCACAAAAAGCGCTGAGAAGGAAGGGGCATGAGGCCCCGTCATGAGTTCATAAGGTACGGTCCAACGGACGGAGCTCTTCTTTGGAGGGACTGGAGCGCCGGGAAGGATGGCGTGATCCCATGAAAAACCGGCGCCCTGGGCGGGCGCCGGTTGAAGAACCGGGGGAACTTATTTGCCGGCCTGGGCGATGGCCACGGCTACGGCCACGGTAGCGCCCACCATGGGGTTGTTGCCCATGCCGATGAGGCCCATCATCTCCACGTGAGCGGGGACGGAGGAGCTGCCGGCGAACTGGGCGTCGGAATGCATGCGGCCCATGGTGTCGGTCATGCCGTAGGAGGCGGGGCCGGCGGCCATGTTGTCGGGGTGCAGGGTGCGGCCGGTGCCGCCGCCGGAGGCCACGGAGAAGTACTTCTTGCCCTGCTCCCAGCACTCCTTCTTATAGGTGCCCGCCACCGGATGCTGGAAGCGGGTGGGGTTGGTGGAGTTGCCGGTGATGGACACGCCCACCTTCTCGTGGTGCATGATGGCCACGCCCTCGCGCACATCGTCGGCGCCATAGCAGCGCACCTTGGCCCGCTCGCCGTTGGAGTAGGCGGTTTCGTTGACGATGGTCAGCTCGCTGGTCTTGTAGTCGAACTTGGTCTGCACATAGGTAAAGCCGTTGATGCGGCTGATGATCATGGCGGCGTCCTTGCCCAGGCCGTTGAGGATGACCCGCAGGGGCTGCTTGCGCACCTTGTTGGCGTTGCGGGCGATGCCGATGGCGCCCTCCGCCGCGGCGAAGGACTCGTGTCCGGCCAGGAAGCAGAAGCACTCGGTATCCTCCCGGAGCAGCATGGCGCCCAGGTTGCCGTGGCCCAGGCCCACCTTGCGCTGGTCGGCCACGGAGCCGGGGATGCAGAAGGCCTGCAGGCCCTGGCCGATGTACTCGGCGGCCTCGGCGGCGGTCTTGGCCCCTTCCTTCATGGCGATGGCGGCGCCCAGGGTGTAGGCCCACTTGGCGTTCTCAAAGGCGATGGGCTGAATGCCCTCCACGATGGCGTAGGCGTCCACGCCCTTGGACAGGTTGTACTGCTTCATGTCCTCAAAATCCTTGAAGCCATACTTGTCCAGCAGGGGCTGAAGCTGGGGAATTCTTCTTTCATAGCTTTCAAACAGAGCCATTCAAGCGCACCTCCTTAATTACTGCTTGCGCGGGTCGATCCATTTGACCGCGCCGTCCTCGGCCTTGAAGCGGCCATAGGTACCGGTATTCTTCTCGTAAGCTTCATTGGGAGACATGCCCTTCTTGATGGCGTCCATCATCTTGCCCAGGGACAGGAACTGATAGCCGCATACCTGGTCGTCCTTATCCAACGCCAGCTTCAGCACGTAGCCCTCGGCCATCTCCAGATAGCGGGTGCCCTTCAGCCGGGTGCCGTACATGGTGCCCACCTGGGACCGCAGGCCCTTGCCCAGGTCCTCCAGGCCCGCGCCGATGACCAGGCCGTCGTCGGAGAAGGCGCTCTGGCTGCGGCCGTACACGATCTGCAGGAACAGCTCCCGCATGGCGGTATTGATGGCGTCGCACACCAGGTCGGTGTTCAGCGCCTCCAGGATGGTCTTGCCGGGCAGAATCTCGCTGGCCATGGCGGCGGAATGGGTCATGCCGGAGCAGCCCAAAGTCTCCACCAGGGCTTCCTCAATGATGCCCTTCTTCACGTTCAGGGTCAGCTTGCAGGCGCCCTGCTGAGGCGCACACCAGCCCACGCCATGGGTCAAACCGGAAATATCGGTAATCTCCTTCGCCTGTACCCACTGGCCTTCCTCAGGAATCGGGGCGGGGCCATGGTTAGGGCCCTTCGCCACGCAGACCATTTCCTCTACTTCGCGTGAATACTGCATTGTCTGTCCTCCCTTTACCCGATAGTCCACTTCATTATAACACAAACCGGACCTCTTGTGAAGAAAGTCCCAAATATTTAAACCCAGCGCCCGGCAAAGCGGCGCCGGTTCCCCCTATTGGCGGCCCAGGACGAAGCGGGAGAATTGCAGCGCCCGCACCGCGTCGTGGTCCAGGGCGGCCTCGTCCACCTGATCGACGATCTGCCGCCAGACCTTGATCTCCCGGCCGATGGTGCCGCCCATGCGGACAAAGGGCTCCATCACCACATCGCCCTGATAGTCGATGGCCCGCAGGGCGCGCCCGATCTCGTTCCAGGGCAGCGTCCCCTGCCCCGGCACCCGCCGGTTGGCCTCCCCAGTATGCAGCCGCCCCAGGTACTTGCCCGCCGTGAGGATGGCGTCGTAAAAGGAGTCCTCCTCGATGTTCATGTGGAAGGTGTCCAGCAGCAGCTTCACGCTGGGCACGTCCACCTCCTGGACGAAGGCCAGCCCCTCCTTGGCCGTGTTCAGCAGGTATCCCTCGTACCGGTTCAGGCATTCCAGGCAAAAATCCACGCCCCTGTCCTGGGCCTCCCGGGCCACCTCCCGCACATTTTTGACGCCGGCGGCCCAGTCCCGGGCCTTGTCCACGGGCTGGCTGAAGTCCACCGGCCAATAGGAGTAAAGCCCCCCGCCGATGGAATGAATGCCCATCAGCTCCAGGCGCTTGAGCATCTCGCTGAAGAAAGCCTTGGCGTTTTTGACGATTTGAGGGTCCGGAGAGGACAAATTTTGGCTGGCCACGGGGCCGTAGCCCGCCGTCAGCACGATGCCGTTGGCCTGGGCGCAGGCCCGCAGCTCCCGCATATAGGCCTGGCTAAATTCGGGCATGGGCGCGTAGCTCAGCTCCATCACGTCGAACCCCAGCCGGGCCGCCTTTTCGATGTAGGCCTTGTAATCCGCCTTCCATTCGCTCTCCCAATAGGCAAAATAGATGCCGAAGCGCATGTTTCTCCCTCCCTTATTGTCCAATCTGTATTGTTTATTATAGCTGTTATTCCCTCAGGCGTAAAGACCCCGCCACCTTAATCCTTTCGCGCTTGCTGCCGGGGTTTTCTCAAACGGCGGGCGGCTTTTTCCGCGATAGCGCGGGATGCCCGGAACGGGTGCTTGGGGTCAGGCGCAGGCGGGAATCCGAGGGGCTTGGCGGAGGGCGGAAAGGATGGGCCGGCTGGGGAAATTATGAACAAGCCGTGAATCCACCTTGAAAAATCGGCGATAGGGCAGGACTTTTTGCCAAACCGGTTGACATCCCCTCGCCTTTCTTCTACAATATGAAGCAGAAATTTGGAATGAGGAGCATACGCGATTTTCATGAATAATAACGACGATAAGCGATTTAAACTACCCGGCAGCCCTTGGTTCTACATCGTCCTGGCCCTGGTGGTCATGGTGACGGTGAATGCCTTTACCATGTCCCGGCTGGGCGGCTCGGTGCAGACGGTGGACTACTCCACCTTTACCGAGATGGTGGAGAAGGGGCAGGTGGAAGCGGTGGAGATCGGCTCCTCCGTCATCACCTTCACCACCAAGGGCGGCACCCTGTTTTCCCAGTCGGCGCGATATCAAACGGTGGCCATAGACGACCAGTACCTGGTAGAGCGGCTGCTGCAATACGGCGTGTCCTTCGCCGGGGAGCAAGTGGGGCTTTCCCTCTTTGATATCCTGCTGGTGTACGTGCTGCCCCTGGCCTTCTACGGACTGCTCATCTTCTGGGTGATCAAGCTGCTCCGGGGCGGTATGAGCGGCGGCATCGGCGCCATGGGGTTTGGCAAGTCCAGCGCGAAATTGTACGAAGTATCGGCTACCAGCAAAAAGTTTACCGACGTGGCAGGGCAGGATGAAGCCAAGGAGGCGCTGATCGAGCTGGTGGATTTCCTGCATCAGCCGGAGAAATACCGCAGCATCGGAGCCAAGCTGCCCAAGGGCGCGCTGCTGGTGGGCCCTCCGGGCACCGGCAAGACGCTGATCGCCCAGGCCGTGGCCGGGGAGGCGGGGGTGCCCTTCTTCTTCGTATCCGGCTCCGCCTTTGTGGAGATGTTCGTGGGCGCAGGTGCGGCCCGGGTTCGGGACCTGTTTAAGCAGGCCAACGAAAAGGCCCCCTGCATCGTGTTTATCGATGAGATCGACGCCATCGGCAAAAAGCGGGACACCTCGGGCATCAACGTCAACGACGAGCGGGAGCAGGCCCTCAACCAGCTGCTGGCGGAGATGGACGGGTTCGACCCCAACAAGGGCATCGTGGTGCTGGGCGCCACCAACCGCCCGGAGATTTTGGACAAGGCGCTGCTGCGCCCGGGCCGGTTCGACCGGCGCATCGCCGTGGACCTGCCGGACCTGAAGGGGCGGGAAGCGGTGCTGAAGGTGCATGCCCGGCCCATCCACATGGGCAAGGACGTGGACTATACCGCCATCGCCAAGGCCACGGTGGGCGCTTCCGGCGCGGACCTGGCCAACATCATCAACGAGGCCGCCCTGCGGGCGGTGCGCATGGGCCATCCGGCGGTGCTGCAGCAGGACCTGGAGGCGGCGGTGGATACGGTGATCGCCGGCAGCGAGCGCAAGAGCCTGGTGGTGCCGCCCAAGGAGAAGCGGATGATCGCCTGCCACGAAATCGGCCACGCCCTGGTGGCCGCCAAGGAGAAAAATGCCGCCCCGGTCCACAAGATCACCATCATCCCCCGCACTTCCGGCGCCTTGGGCTACACCATGCAGGTGGACGAGGACGAGCACGTGCTCCATTCCCGGGAGGACTTGCTGGCCCGGATGACCGTGCTGACGGCGGGGCGGGCCGCAGAGCAGTTCATGTTTGGCACCTGCACCACCGGCGCCTCCAACGACATCGAGCAGCTCACCCGGTTGGCCCGGTCCATGGTGACCCGGTTCGGCATGAGCGGTAAGTTTGGCATGATGAGCCTGGAAAGCGGCGGCAGCGCATACCTGGGCATGGACGGCCAGCTCACCTGCTCTCTGGATACCGCCACCCTGGTGGACCAGGAAGTCCAGCGCCTGATCGGCGAGTCCTTTGACCGGGCCACGCAGATTTTGAAGGAGAACGCGGCCAAATTGAGCCAGCTCACCAATTATCTGCTGGAAAAGGAGACGCTGCTGGGGGATGAATTTATGGAAATCCTCAACGCCTCCGCCCCTGAAGCCCTGGAAAAACAGTCCGCTCCCCCGGCGGAAAGCGGCGATCCCGCCTAACCGCCCATTGGGCGCTGCTCCGGCAGCGCCTTTTTTGCTGCGCGAAGGGGGCCGCGCTCCGGCTGTCCATAGGGACGCCGGCCCTCAGGCCCGGGCAAGGGCCGCACAGGCGGCAGCCATGCGGGCGGCAGGGTCGCAGAAGTGCCCGCCGGGATGCATGTGCAGCTGGGCGCTTATCCCCTTGGCCTGAAGCAGCGCCAGGGTGCGCTGGGTGCAGGCCTCTACCTGGGCCAGGCGTGGGGAGCGGGCGCACTTTTCCCGCTTGCCCAAGGACAGGTAGACGTACCGGGCATCGACCCCGGCGCCTGCCAGGTAATCCAGCCACCCCTCGTACCATAGGGAGCCCGATACGCTGGCCGCCATGGAGAAAAACGCGGTGCGCGTGAGGGCGTAGAGGGCGAACAGCCCGGCCAGGGAATAGCCCGCCACCGCCCGTTCGCGGCCGCCCAGGCCCGCCTGCGCTTCGATCCTGGGAATCGTTTGGCCAATCAGCCCCTGGAGGTACGCCTCCGCGCCCCCGGTGAAGGGCGCTCCGCCCGGAAGCCCCGGAACGACCCAGGGCGATAGGTCCTGATTCCACCGTGCGTCCACAATCTGCACCACCGCAGCGCCCACGCCACCCAATCCGGCCTCAAGGTCCAAAGGATGTTCCCAGCTGTCCACCACGTAAACGACCAGCGCCCCTTGCCCCGGATATACCCGATACCGCTCCACGCCTATCCCTCCCGCTCGTTCCCGTGAGCTTCCCTCTGGGGTGGCTCTTCAATCTTCAAGCATTGTAATGCAAGGCGTCGCCCTTGTCAACGGCCGGCAAATTGGCGCAGGGAAAGGATTTTGAACAGACGTGCGTCTAGGATATCTGCCTGTGGTCGGGCATATCCACCGGCGCCTTTGACCGCCATCTTAAATCCAAACAGGATATTCTCCATGGGCGTTATCGGGTATCCGCTCTCTGGGCAGAGACTTGGCCGCCTGCCAAAGCCGGGCGCCCCGAGCCGGGGGCGGCGCCTATCTGCTTGCACACGATGGGGAATGACGAAAGCCGCGGGGGCGATGGGTTGATTTTAGCATCTTTTCCTGATTTATTGGGTTGCCACGCCGTTGAGAGGCCGGGAGCCCAGCCGCCAAAGGCGGCTGGGCTCCCGGAGCCGAGGGGCTTCGCCCCTCGGCCCCCACCTTAAACCGGGGGAACAAAAGGCAGCCCTTCTGACGCAGCGCCGGCATGGGGGAAAATCGCTTTAGGAAAAACATTTCTCCGGCAAGGTTTGGGTGAAGTTGCGGGAGTAGTATTTTACCTTGTTCAAAACCCGCTGCCGCGCCGATCCCTCCAGAATGTAGGGCCTGGCGTCGTTGGTGTTTTCGTCCGTGGACATACTCACCGGAATCAGCTGCACCGGCCCGCTTTGAACCAGACCGCTTTTTACGTCTACCTTGAAGGTCTGCTGGAATAATATGGCGTCCATGTCGTCTGGTGTCAGTATGGCGCTGGACAGGGTCCCCAGGCCGTACACGATGTACTTGCCCTTGTACTGCTCTACCCCGCTGACTACGTGGCTGTGATGGCCTACCACCAGGTCCGCACCCGCGTTGATCGCCGCCCGGCCCAGGTTGCGCTGGGCCGCGCTGGAGGCGTAAACGTATTCCGTGCCCCAATGCAGCGATACCACCACGATGTCGCAGCCGTTGTTCTTCAGCTTCTTGATGGCGCTCTGCATGGCGCTGGTCACGTTGCCCCCCGTCTGGTTGAAGGCGCAAAAGCCTACCGACACGCCGTTGACCCGCTGAATGGTGGTGGTGGCGCCCGAGATATAGCTCATCCCCTGGCCGGTCACCGCCGTGCGGGTGGAACGGGCCCCTGCGCTGCCAAAATCGGCGCTGTGGTTGTTGGCGTGGCTCACCACATCCACCCCCGCCTGGGACAGCACCGAGGCATAGCTGGGCTGGGCGCGGAATACGTAGGTCTTGCTGGAACTGGTGGAGGCGGTGGTGAAGTTGCTCTCCAGGTTGATCAGGGTGATTTCGTGGCTCTGGTTGAATACCTGGGACAGCCCGCCCAGGAAGTTGCCGCCGTACAGATTATATAGCTGCTCGTACCAGGCTTGGGAGGCGGGGGCCTGGCGGCGGGGATCGCCGCCTATGGTGACGTCGCCTCCGGCGGTGATGGTGACCAGGGCCTGGAGGGAACGCACCGTCACTTTGCAGGACGCCTTGTGATCCCCCACCGTGGCGGTGATGGTGGCGGTGCCCGCACCGGTGGCGGTGACTACGCCCTCTTGCACGGTGGCTACCGCCTCGTCGCTGCTGGACCAGGCGACCGTCCGGTCCGCCGCACCGGCGGGGGTCACCGTAGCGGTCAGGGCGGCGCTTTTGCCGTTGTCCAGCACCAGACTGCTCTGGTCCAGGACTACGCTTTTCACCGCGATGTACTTCACCGTCACCTTGCACTTGGCGCTGCGGCCGCTGGGGGTGGCGGCGGTGATGGTGGCGGTGCCGGGCTGGTCCCCTGCGATCACCAGCCCGTTCTCATCCACGGTGGCGATGGAGGGCTTGTTGCTGCTCCAGGTCAGGACCAGGTCCGCCGGATCGGTATTGGCGGGCAGGATGGAGGCGGTCAGGCGGAAGCTGTCGCCGTAGGTTAGGTTTTTGGTGCTGGCGCTCAGGGAAATGGAGCGGGCGGTGACCGCATCGGTGACCGTTACCGTACAGAAGGCGGTTTTGCCGCCGGCGGTGCGGACGCGCACCCGGGTGGAGCCCAGGCTGACGCCAGTGACCAGGCCGGTATCCGGGTCCACCGTGGCCACGGCGGGGTTCTGGCTGTTCCAGGTGACCGTATCCGTGGCGTAGGCAGGGGTAAAGGCGGCTACCGACAGCTGCAGGCTGCTGGAAGGGGTGAGGGCAATGGAACTGTTGCTCAGCTTGATGGCGGTCACCTTGGCCTTGCGCACGGTGACCTGGCACACGGCGCTCTTGTCCTCCACCGTGGCGGTGATGGTGGCGGTGCCCGGCGACAGGGCGGTGACCACGCCGCCCTCCACTGTGGCCACGGCGGCGTCGCTGGTGCTCCAAAGCACCGCCTCGTGGGCCCGGGAGGCCGGGGCCACCTTGGCCTGGATGGTAAAGCTGCGCCCGGCGTACACCTTGGCGCTGGTTCGGCTCAGGGTGACTTTGCTCACCGGCAGCACGTATTTTGGGGTGAGCTGGGCCAGCGCCGGGCTGGCCGCCAGGGTGAAGACCAGGATGAAGACCGGGACCAATACCAGACATATCCTCCGCCCCATGGTTGACCTCCTGTATATCGAAAGAAGTGCGGCTCTTTTTCAGTATACCCCTGATGTCAGGGAATGTCAAATCTTCCAAAATAGGGCAAAGCCCCGGCAGCGCGGGCCGGGGCTGAAAGGCGGGGAACGGCCGGCTATTTCAGGATGCCCAGGGCCATGTCCTGGAAAATACCCGGCCGGCTCTCCAATTCCTGGTAGGTACCCCGCTCCACGATCCGGCCCTTGTCCATGACGATGATCTCGTCGCAGTTGCGCAGGGTGGTCAGCCGGTGGGCGATGGAGATGACGGTGGTGGAACATTCCTCCTTCATCTTTTCGATTTCCAGCTGGATGATCTTTTCCGAGGTGTTGTCCAGGGCCGAGGTGGCCTCGTCCAGGATCAGGATTCGGGGTTTGCGCAGGAAGATGCGGGCCAGGGCGATGCGCTGGCGCTGGCCCCCGGACAGGTTGGCGCCGCCCTCGGAGAGGAGGAATTGATAGCCGCCGGGCAGATTTTCGATGTCGGCGGCAATATTGGCCTTGCGGGCTGCCTGGCGCACCTCCTCCAGGGTGACCGGGCGCTTCATGCCGTAGCAGATGTTGTGAAACACCGTGTCCGCGATGATAAACGGGGTCTGGGGGACCAGGGCCACGTGCTCCGCCAGCACCGGACGGGACAGGGCGCTCAGGGGTGCGCCGCCCAGGAAGATATCCCCTTGGGCGGGCTCCAGCTTGTCGATAATCTTGATGAGGCTGGATTTGCCGCAGCCGCTGGGCCCCGCAATCCCCACGAATTTTCCCCCGGGAATGGTCAAGCGGATGTCCTGCAGGATGGGCTGGTCCTGCTTTTCCGGATAGGCGAAATTCACCTTGTCCAGCTGGATGCCGTTGGAGGTCAGGACAGATGCCCCGTCAGCCCCCTCCTGCCGGTAGGAGAAGTCCAGGGGCAGGTCCACCATCTGGAAATAATCGCCGGCCAGCACCATGCATTCGGAAAATTCGTCCAGAATCCGGTGCAGCTCCCGCAAGGGGCCGGTGAGCTGGGTAAAGCACAGGTAGGCAGTGAGCACCGTGCCCACGGTGATGCGTCCCTGAGAGGCCAGCAGCACTGAAAGGCCGATCACCAGCACGCTGAATACCGCCTCGTTGACGAACTTCAGGCAGTCGTAAAAGGCCATGGCCTTGTGGTGCTGCATCTCCTTTTGGCGCAGCTGCTCGGAGCGTTCCTGTATCCGCTGGTCCTCGCTCTGGGCGCTGTCAAACGTGCGGATGGTCTCGATGCCGCCCAGCAATTCCACCATGGTGCCGTCCATTTCCGCCTTGGTTTCCATCAATTTCACCCGAATGCCCTTCTGGGTGCTAATCTGGCGGAACACGATGAAGGTGCCCACGGGAATGACCAGGATCACCAGCCCGGCCACTGCGGCGGGCAGCTGGGCAAAGATGGTCACCACCGCCGCCAGGCCCGTAGTGACCGCCGGGGCGAAATCCATGAACATGAGCTTAATCAGCTTTACCGTGCCCTCCAGGCTCCGGTTCAGCCGCCCGTGAATGTTGCCCGTCATGTGGCTGCGGAAGTAGGACAGGGGGGCCAGCAGCAGGGAAAGCGTGGCCTTCTGCCGGGCGTTTTTTTCCGCCTGGGTGGCGGTATCCTCCACGATGAGGCGGCGGACCACCTTGATGACTTCGTTCGCCACGTTCACCACCAGGATCGCCAGCAGGATGGGAACCACCGAGGCGAAGGTGGCGCTTTGCTGGGTGAGCACGTGGTCGGTCAGATAGCCCACCGCCAGGGGGGTGAGCTGGCTCAGCACGGCGGACACGCCCAGAATGACCAAGATCAAAAAAAGCCCAGTTTTTGCTTCTTGGGGAGCAGAGCGAAGATCTTCCGCCAGATCCGGTCCTCGATCAACGCCTTCTTCATAGCTCTATCGCGTCCTTTCTCCATGGCGGATGCCCTTGGTACGGCCATATTCTACCACAACAGGGGGAGACTGACAACCGCCGCCGCCATAGCCCCCGCCCCCCGGCGCCGGGCCGCCCCTGCCCCTGA
>DSLFC04102__coassemble_1274_pt1 | contig 15667 bp, 11 predicted proteins | sample DSLFC04102__metabat2_low_PE_004 | metagenome-assembled genome bin DSLFC04102
CTCCTCGCCCCTGGACCCCCGCCAAGGGGGGATGGCCCCCCTTGGAACCGCCATGCGCGCTGGCGCGTAGGTGGGGCAACGGCCTTCGGTGGGGCGACGGCGGCAGCCGTCGCGTGGAGGGCGAACCAAAGCCAGCCGCCTTTTTCGGTCCGTAAGGACCGGGAAAGGCGGCTGGCGGCGCTATCTAGCCTATGGACTTATTGGGGCTGGGGCGTGGGCGTGGGAACCGGCTGAGGCGTGGGCGTGGGAACCACCGGATCGTCTTTGACGGGCGCCTTTTTGCCGTACAGCTTGCGCAGGGTCTTGGCGTTGGCTTTGCCGGTGGCCTTCAGCCCCGCCGCGGTCTGGAAATCCGATACCGCTTCCTTAGTGGCCTGGTTGTACCGCCCGTTGGCCTTGCCATCGTAATACCCCAGCTTCTTCAGCCGCTGCTGCATCAGCTCTACCCGCAGCCCCTTGTCGCCCTTGCTCAGGGCCGCATAGCGGGTGTAGGATTTGGCCGAACCATACAGCTTTTGCAGCTGCGCGGAGGACATGGTGCTGCTCTCTTCGTATCCGTTGTCCCACTGGAACAGGTGTACCGCCTTCAGCGTGCTGCCGTCAAAGGAACCGGTCACCTTGACGTAGGGGTACCCCAGGTCCTTCAGCCGCTGCTGCATATCCTTGACCCGCACCGTATTCTGGCCCTTGCGTACGCTGACGTAGCGGTTGAAGGCGGGAGCATCCTCGGCGAACAGCTTTTGTTGAAGCGCTTCGTCCGCCGTCCCGGTCTGGGACAGGTCCAGGGTCAGCTGGAAGCGGCGCACGCTGTCGTAGGTGCCCCAGCCGAAGATGCCGTCCACCGGGCCGGGCATATACCCCAAGTCGCTGAGGCGCTGCTGCAGGGCGCGCACCGCGTCGCTCTGGTCGCCTCGCTTGAGGGAGACATAAGAGGTAATGTCGCTTTCCAAGACGGACTCGTCTGCCAAAGCAGCTTGAGCAGCGTCCTGGTCGAGGACGTTCTCCTGGGCGGTTTCATTTTCTGAAGCGGTGGCGTCCGGTTGGGGAGTAACGTCCGGCTGATCCTCCTGTGCGCTGGGGGCGGCCGAAGGGGAGGGCTTGACGCTTTGGGCTGTTTGAGTGCTTTGAGGGACGGCACTGGTTTGCTGGGCTGTCGCCGAGAGAGGCAAACATGCTATGGCGGCCATGAGCAGGACCGTCAAGGTTTTCGCGATATGGTTTTTCATAGGGACACCTCCTGTCGATCTAACGCTCTATATATTAGACTTATTTGGGACCAAAATGAAGCAAATTTGTATGTTAAATTTTGGATAAAATGGTTCTGCTCGCGCCGGTGTGGCCAACTGCCAATCCTGCAGCCATGCCCCGATGTTGCGGCCTGCTGCATTCCGCGCCGCTCCTGGTCCGCCATAGGCTACGCGCACCTCCTGCACGGAGCGGCGGGAGGGCCTTTTTGCGGCCTTTCCCAAAGCCGCAGCCATAGCCGGTGGAGGAGAGGGAAAGGAAGCAGATGATTTTTTCTTTGACAAAGTGGCGAAAATGCTTTACCATAGGAAGGGAACCGTGGGGAGGTATGCCCGTGAATACGCTGCACCTGAAGTATGCGGTGGAGGTGGAAAGGACCGGCTCCATTACCCAGGCGGCGGAAAACCTGTACATGGCCCAGCCCAACCTATCCAAGGCCATACGGGAGCTGGAGGAACAACTGGGCTTCGCCATATTTGAGCGCACCAGCAAGGGCGTGGTGCCCACGCCTCGGGGCCGCCAAGCGCTCAAGAGCGCCCATCGGGTGCTGGAAGAGCTGGAAAAGATGCGGCTGTTATCCCGGTGTGCTCAGGCGCGGCGGCGCTTCAGCGCCGTGATCCCCAGGGACGGCTATATCGCTGAGGGCTTTGCCCGCTTTGCCGCCGCCCAGGATTCCCGGGAGGATATAGATCTGAAGGTGAAGGAAGCCAACGCCATGGAGGCCATTGCCTGCGTGGCGGAGGGGAGCTTTGCCCTGGGGGTGATTCGCTATCCGGTGAGGAGCCAGCGCTATTTTTTGGATTTTCTTCAGGAAAAGGGGCTGAGCCATGATGCGGTGTGGGAGTTTGAGCCCCTGCTGCTGATGAATGCCCGGCATCCCCTGGCGGCGCGGGAGACCATTTATTGCGCCGATCTTCGCCCTTATATTCAGATCGTACAAGGGGATGCCGCCGTGCCCTATTTGGCCGGGGAACCGCGGGATCAGGAGCCCCCGCCTGGGGACAAGCGGATTGTGGTATTCCAGCGCGCCACCCAGTTGGACCTATTGACCCGCATGGACGCCGCCTACATGTGGGCCGCGCCGGCCTCCCGGGAGGGGACGGACCGCTGCCAATTGGTGCAGCGGCCTTGTGCGGACCCGCCATCCAGGTATAGGGACGCTCTGATCTATCCCCAGCGCTATCAGCTCACACAACTGGACAAGGATTTTATGGATAAGCTGTTTCAGGCCCGCAATCAAGTGGCCTACGGCAGTTACGAATGAGAGAATTGTTATCGATATGGTTATACTGAAATGTGTATAGCCATATGCCTAATCCATATTGCGCCCGGCCCGTGGGAGCATTACAATACCGCCGGAAGGAGACAAAGGGCGTGGACAAGAGCGGGATATCCAATCAAACGCTGAAACGGTTGCCCATCTATTTGAATTATCTCAAAGGCATGTCTGAGCAGCCGCCCAACGTGTCGGCCACCACCATTGCCCAGGCGCTCAGCCTGAACGAGGTCCAGGTGCGCAAGGATTTGGCCTCGGTGAGTTGCGGCGGCCGGCCCAAGGTGGGGTATCCCACCGGGCTGCTGATCCGGGACATTGAGCGTTTCCTGGGGTACGACGAGACCAACGCCGCAGTGCTGGTGGGCGCGGGCAACTTGGGCAGGGCGCTATTGTCCTATCAGGGCTTTGCCCAGCGGGGGCTGGACATCGTGGCCGGCTTTGACATCCGGGCCGAAGCGGAGGCGCCGCTGGTGGGCGGCAAGCGGGTGCTGCCCATGGAGGCGCTGGAGGGGGTTGTGCGCCTGATGAAGATCCCCATCGGCATCATCACCGTGCCCAGCCAGGCCGCCCAGCAGGTGTGCGATCAGCTGGTGGCGGCCGGGGTGCGGGCCATATGGAATTTTGCGCCGGTGGCGCTGCGGGTGCCGCCCCACGTGCTGGTGCAGAACGAGAGCATGGTATCCTCGCTGGCGGTGCTTTCCAAGCGGCTCAGCGAGAAACTGAGTGAGGAGGAATCGGGTTTATGAAGATCACGGTATGCATCGGCAGTTCCTGCCATCTGAAAGGTTCGCGGCAGGTGATTGAGGGCCTGCAAAAGCTGCTGGCCCAGCACGGCTTGCAGGACAAGGTGGAGATGGCCGGCCAGTTCTGCATGGGCGATTGCCAGAACGGCGTGTGCGTCACCCTGGATGGCGCCAAGTTTTCCTTGAAGCCCCAGGACGTGGACAGCTTTTTCCAGCGCGAGATATTGCCCAAGCTGGCATAAGGATGGGGAGGATAGCCGCCAATGAGGGAACATATCATACGGCTGAGGCAAAACAACTGCAAGGACTGTTATAAGTGCATCCGCAATTGTCCGGTGAAGGCCATCAGCTTTGCCAACAACCGGGCGGAGATCATACCCGACGAGTGCATTTTGTGCGGCCGGTGCTTCGTGGTTTGTCCCCAGAATGCCAAGGAAATACGCCCGGACGTGGAAAAGGTCAAGGAAGCGGTGCGGGCGGGCAAGCGGGTGGTGGCCAGCGTGGCGCCTTCCTTTATCGCCGCCCTGGACGTAAAGGATATTGGGGACCTGGAAAAGACCCTGAAGAACCTGGGCTTTGCCCAGGCCCAGGAGACCGCCGTGGGCGCGCAGTACGTGTCCAGGGCCTATGAAAAGATGATGCAGTCGGGGCAGAAGGCCATCATTTCCAGCTGCTGCCCCTCCATCAATCAGCTCATCGAGAAGTATTATCCCGACTTAATCGAGCACCTGGCCCACGTGCTCACCCCCATGCAGGCCCACTGCAAGGACATCAAGGAAAAGGACCCCGCCGCCTACACCGTGTTCATCGGCCCCTGCATCGCCAAGAAGCAGGAGGCGGATGAGGCGCCTGCGGTGGACGCCTGCCTCACCTTCGACGAGCTCACCGCCTGGATGAACGACCAGGGCGTGGCCTTCTACCAGGGGGAGGAGCGGGAAGAGGAGGGCAAGCGCTCCCGCTTCTATCCCACCCCCGGCGGCATCCTCAAGAGCATGGACCGGCCCCAGGGCTACCGCTGGGTGGCCATCGACGGGGTGGAGAACTGCATGGCCGCCCTGGAGGAGCTGCGCACCGGCCGGCTGGGCAAGGTGTTCGTGGAGATGTCCGCCTGCGAGGGCAGCTGCATCAGCGGACCCATCATCCGGGAGCACCGGCAGAAGCGGCTCTCCGGCGTCATCAAGGTGACCGAGTACGGCGGGACCCAGGATTTCCCCGGCCAGGGGCCCAAGGATCTGTTCATGCCGGTCAAGCCTGCGGGGCTGCACCGGGTGCAGCCGGGAGGCGAGGCCATCCAGGCGGTGCTCAAGAAGATGGGCAAGACCAGCCCGGAGAAGGAACTCAACTGCGGCTGCTGCGGCTACCCCACCTGCCGGGACAAGGCCATCGCCGTGTGCCAGGGCAAGGCGGAAATCGAGATGTGCCTGCCCTTCCTCAAGGAAAAGGCGGAGTCCTTCTCCGACAAGATCATCGCCAACACCCCCAACGCGGTGCTGGTGATGGACGAGGACCTGGTGGTGCAGCAGATCAACTCCGCCGCCCTGCGCCTGTTCAAGCTGCGCAGCCCCGACGACATCCTGCACGCCCCGGTGGTGCGCATGCTGGACCCCAGCGATTACCTGGCCGTGGTCACCAGCGGCCGCAACGTGGTGAACAAGCGCCACTACATCGCCGAGTACAAGCTGTTCGTGGAGGAGACCATCCTCTTCGACAAGCAATACAAGATCCTCATCAGCATCATGCGGGACGTCACCGACCAGGAGAACGCCTTGGCCCAGGAGCAGGAGCTCAGGCGGCAGACCATTGAGGTCACCGACAAGGTGATCGACAAGCAGATGCGGGTGGTGCAGGAAATCGCCTCCCTGCTGGGCGAGACCACGGCGGAGACCAAGGTGGCCCTGACTAAGCTGAAGGATGCGATGAAGAATGAATAACAGCTCTCTTTGTACCGAGGCCGGCTACGTATCGCTGAACAAGTACGGCGAGCAGCTATGCGGCGACCGGGTGGAGCAGGCCTCCAACGAGGAGTGCTCCATCCTGGTGCTGGCCGACGGCCTGGGCAGCGGCGTCAAGGCCAACATCCTCTCCACCCTCACCAGCAAGATCCTGTGCACCATGATCGAGGGCGGTATGCCCATTGAGGAGTGCATCGACACCATCGCCGCCACCCTGCCGGTGTGCAAGGTGCGGGGGGTGGCCTATTCCACCTTCACCATCATCCGGGTGGTGCGCAACAGGATGGTGGAGCTGATCCAGTTCGACAATCCGGCGGTGATCGCGTTGCGGGGCGGCCAGCGCTTCGACTACCCGGTGACCACCCGCACCGTGGAGGGCAAGACCATCCACGAAAGCCGCTTCCCCGTGGAGGAAAACGACCTGTTCATCGCCATGAGCGACGGCGCGCCCTTCGCCGGGGTGGGCACTGCCTTCAACTACGGCTGGACCCGGGACAACATCATCGACTTCGCCGAGGCCAATTACCTGCCCGAGAGCTCCGCCAAGTACGTGGCGGGCAATATCGCCGAGGAGTGCAACCGCCTCTACGGCGGCCAGCCCGGGGACGACACCACCATCGCCGTGGTGCGCATTCGGGCCCGGCAGTCGGTGAACCTGGTCATCGGCCCCCCTTCCACCCCGGACCAGGACATCAAGATGATGAACCTGTTCTTCGCCAAGGAGGGGGAGAAGATCGTCTGCGGCGGCACCACGTCCTCCGTGGCAGCCCGGTATCTGGGCAAGAAGGTGATCCCCACCATCGATTACCCCGATCCGGAGGTGCCCCCCATCAGCCGCATCGAGGGGGTGGACCTGGTCACCGAAGGGGTGGTCACCATCTCCAAAGTGCTCAAGATCGCCCAGGACTGCCTCAAGGGTTGCAACCTGGATGGGGACTGGCTCACCAAGAAGGACGGCGCCTCCCTGATCGCCCAGGCCCTCATCGAGCGGGCCACCGACATCAACTTCTTCGTGGGCAAGGCCATCAATCCCGCCCACCAGAACCCGGATCTGCCCATCACCTTCGGCATCAAGATTCAGCTGATCGATTCGCTGGCCGGCGCCCTGGAAAAGCTGGGCAAGCGGATTAAGGTCTCGTACTTCTGATAAAGGGGAGAAAAACGGTATGCGCATATTTGATACCGACGTACAGAAGCTGAAATACCAGATATTGCGGGAAGTGGCCCGCTGCGCCTATGAGGACAGGCTGGCCACCGGCGTGCTGGATATCCCCCTGATGATCGCTCCCGGGCCCAAGCCCACCATGCGCTGCTGCGTGTACAAGGAGCGGGCCATCGCCGCCGAGCGGGTCAAGCTGGCCATGGGTGGCGACAAGAGCGACGACCGGGTCATCAAGGTGATCCCCATCGCCTGCGACGAGTGCCCGGTGAGCACCTATAAGGTGGGGGAAAACTGCCGGGGCTGCATCGCCCACCGGTGCATGGCTGCCTGCCCCCGGGGCGCCATCAGCCTGGACCAGCATCAGCATGCGCACATCGACCCCAAGAAGTGCGTGGAGTGCGGCCGGTGCGCCCAGGTGTGCCCCTACTCCGCCATTCAGAACCACAAGCGCCCCTGCGAGCTGGCCTGTAAGGTGAAGGCCATCTCCATGGACGAGGAGCAGGTGGCCAGCATCAACCGCTCCATGTGCATCAGCTGCGGCGCCTGCGTGTACCAGTGCCCCTTCGGCGCGGTCACCGACGTGAGCTTTTTGCTGGACGCGGTGGATTTGCTGCGCAAGAGCCAGGAGGGCAAGAACTTCCGGGTGTACGCCGTGGTGGCGCCCTCCATCTCCAGCCAGTTCCGCTACGCCAAGGTGGGCCAGGTCATCACCGCCATGAAGCGGCTGGGCTTCTTCAGCGTCATCGAGGCCGCCCTGGGCGCCGACCTGGTGGCCTGGAACGAGAGCCGGGAATTGGCCGAAAAGGGCTTCCTCATGTCCAGCTGCTGCCCCGCCTTCGTGGAATACGTGAAGGACCAGTTCCCCAGCATGGTCAAGCATATCTCCCACAACCTGTCCCCCATGGCCGCCATCGCCAAGTACATCAAGGGCACCGACCCCCAGGCCAAGGTGGTGTTCATCGGCCCCTGCACCGCCAAAAAGGCGGAGGCCAAGCTGGAAACCGTCAAGCCCTGGGTGGACTGCGTGCTCACCTTCGAAGAGCTCCAGGCGCTGCTGGACTGCCGGGACTTCGACGTGTCCCAGCTGCCCGTGGACGTGCTGGACAACGCCAGCTACTTCGGCCGCATCTTCGCCCGCTCCGGCGGCCTGTCCGACGCCGTGGCCCAGGCCCTCAAGGAGCAGAACATCGACTTTGAGGTGAAGCCCGTGGTGTGCAACGGCATCGAGGAGTGCCGCGTGGCGCTGCTCAAGGCCGGCAAGGGCGTGCTGCCCGGCAACTTCATCGAGGGCATGGCCTGCGTGGGCGGTTGCATCGGCGGCGCGGGCTGCCTCACCCATGGCGCCAAGGACGCCAGCGAGGTGGACCGCTACGGCAGGGAGGCCCTGGAAAAGACCATCGGCGACGCCCTGGCCATTATCGGCCAGAAGTAAGTGCGGGGACCGGCCCCTCGGGCCCGGCCCCGACCGGAAGGCGGCCCCCTGGGGCCGCCCTCTGATTGGGCGCGGTCCTGCGGACCGCGCCCTAACCGGAAGGCGGCCTGCAAGGCCGCCTTCCATTCGTTGGCGGCCCGAGGGGCCGCCTTCCGCTTGGTCACCGGCGCTGCCCTTCACCTACGATTGCCGCCAAGAACAAGAGAGACGCAACGGGACGTTTCAATAAGATAAATCAGTAAATATATATCTATATCACTTTTACATATAAAATTAGACATATAAAGAAATGGGGGGAAAGGGAAGGAAGGGGAAGGGCTGAGGGCTTTCCCGATTCTTTTACACGGTAGGGTAGATAGAAGGAAGAGCCAGGCGGTATAATGGCAGGAGCGGCATTGAGCCGAGGCAGCGTGGGGATTTTCTCAAGACGAAGGACACTGAGACCGGCCAGCCAAGGGGAATGAGGACATAAGAAGAAGGATATGGAGAAGGGAGAGAATCATCCATGGAGAAATCCAAGGTCTATTTTACCGATTTTCGCGCCAAGCTGGGGGAGGGACTGCCCAGCAAGCTGAAGCGGCTGATCCGCAAGGCGGGCATAGAGCAGATCGATATGGACGGCAAATTCGTGGCCATCAAGATGCATTTCGGCGAGCTGGGCAATCTGGGCTTTCTCCGGCCCAATTACGCCCGGGCGGTGGTGGACGTGGTGCGGGAGCTGGGGGGCAAGCCCTTCCTCACCGACTGCAACACCCTGTATCCGGGCAGCCGGAAGAACGCCCTGGAGCATTTGTACTGCGCCTGGGAGAACGGCTTCACCCCCATGACGGTGAACTGCCCCATTCTGATCGGCGACGGGCTCAAGGGCACCGACGACGTGGAGGTGCCGGTGCAGGGCGGGAAGTACATCGAGAAGGCCAAGATCGGCCGGGCGGTGATGGACGCCGACGTGATCATCAGCCTGACCCATTTCAAGGGCCACGAGATGACCGGGTTCGGCGGGGCGCTGAAGAACCTGGGCATGGGCTGCGGCTCCCGGGCGGGGAAGAAGGACCAGCACGCCAACGGCCAGCCCACGGTGGACCAGGATGCCTGCCGGGGCTGCCGCCGCTGCCAGCGGGAGTGCGCCAACCAGGGCCTGGTCTTTGACCAGAAGGCCCGCAAGATGCAGGTGGACAAAGCCCATTGCGTGGGCTGCGGCCGGTGCATCGGGGCGTGCAATTTCGACGCCATCTCCTTTGGAGAGGACGCGGCCACCCAGGACCTGAACTGCCGCATGGCGGAGTACGCCAAGGCGGTGGTGCAGGACAGGCCCAATTTCCACATCGCCCTGGCCATGGACATCTCCCCCAACTGCGATTGCCATCCGGAGAACGACGCGCCCATTTTGCCCAACGTGGGCATGTTCGCCTCCTTCGATCCCCTGGCCCTGGACCAGGCCTGCGCCGACGCCTGCCTGAAGACCCAGCCCATGCCCAACAGCCAGCTAGCGGAGCAGATGGCCCGGCGGGATTTTTGCGACCATCACGACCACTTCGAGAACGCCACCCCCAACTCGGAGTACAAGACCTGCCTGGCCCACGCCGAGGAGATCGGCCTGGGCAGCAGGCAATACGAACTGATCCCAATGAAATAGCCGCCTTCCGGCCCCCGCCTCCTGAGGGAGGGGGCCGGAAGGCGGGGGCCTTTGCGGGGCCGGGGCCAGTCCCCGCCTTGACTTTTGCCCGTCGCTGCCCTTACAATAGGCCATAGGGACAACGGGCGTTGGGAGGAAACCATGGTCATCGCGTCACTGCAAAACGTCAGCAAGAGCTTCGTCATGAACCAGGTGCTCAAGGAAGTGAACCTCACCTTGCAGCAGGGCAGCCGCATGGGGCTGGTGGGGGTAAACGGCAGCGGCAAATCCACCCTGCTCAAGATTCTGGCCGGGCAGATGCAGCCCGACGAGGGCACGGTGTCGGTGCTCCGGGGCGCCACGGTGGGGCTCTTGTCCCAGCAGGCGGATATCACCAGCCAGGGGACGGTGCTGGAGGAACTGAGCCGGGTGTTCGATCCCCTGAAGGCCCTGGAGGCCAAGCTGCGCCATCTGGAGGAGCAGATCGCCCAGTGCCACCAGGACCCCCAGGCCCTGGACGCGCTGAACCGGGAATACGCCCGCTTGTCCGAGCGCTTCGAGCGGGAGGGGGGCTATCAGTGGCCCAGCCTGATCCAGGGGGTGCTGGCCGGACTGGGCTTTGCCAAGGGACGGGAGGACCAGCCCGCCCGCCTGCTCTCCGGCGGGGAAAAGACCCGGCTGTGCCTGGCCCGAATCCTGCTGTCCCAGCCCGACCTTTTGATGCTGGACGAGCCCACCAACCACCTGGACCTGGCCTCCATCGCCTGGCTGGAGGATACGCTGAAGAAGTACAAGGGCACCGTGCTGCTCATCAGCCACGACCGGTATTTCCTCAACCAGGTGTGCGACGCCATGGCGGAGCTGTCCATGGGGCGGCTCACCCAGTACGCGGGCAATTACGACGCCTTCGCCGCCCGGCGGGAGGAAAACTTGACCCGGCAGATGAAGGAATACAAGCTGCAGCAGGCGGAGATCGCCCGGCATCAGGCCATCATCGCCCGCTACCGCAGCTTCAACCGGGAGAAATCCATCATCGCCGCCCGCAGCTGGGAGAAAAAGCTGGAGCGCATCCAGCAGGCCCAGGTGGAGCGGCCGGTGAGCGAGCAAAAGGTGCGCTTCTCCTTCGATATCCGCCGCCGCCCCGGCGACGACGTGCTCATCGCCAAGGACCTGGAAAAGGGATTCCAGGGCCGTCCCCTGTTCAAAAATTTCAACCTGCACCTGCGGGCCGGGGACCGGGTGGCCCTCATCGGCCCCAACGGCATCGGCAAGACCACGCTGCTGCGCTGCCTGGTGGGCCAGCTCAAGCCCGACGGAGGCGTCATCATCTATGGCGCCAACGTGGACGCGGGCTACTACGACCAGCAGCAGGAGGGCCTGCACCCGGAAAAGACGGTGATGAGCGAGGTGTGGGACGATTTCCCCCGGATGGAGCCCGGCGACGTGCGGGGGGTGCTGGCCCTGTTCCTCTTTACCGGAGAGGACGTGTTCCAGCCCATCGGCACCCTGTCCGGCGGCGAGCGGGGCCGGGTGGCCCTGGCCAAGCTGATGCTGCGGCGGGATAACCTGCTGCTGCTGGACGAGCCCACCAACCACCTGGACATGGACTCCCGGGAAGTGCTGGAGCACGCCCTGGACGATTTCCCCGGCACCATCCTCACCGTGTCCCACGACCGGTACTTTATCAACCGGGTGTGCGGCCGGGTGCTGGAGATGAGCGCGGAAGGCGTCCAGGAGTACCTGGGCAATTACGACGACTACGTGGAGAAGAAGCGCCGCGCCGCCCAGGAAGAGGAGGAGGGGGGCCAGGGCCGCACCCGCACCGAAATCGAAAAGGAAAAGCGCAAGGCGCGCCTGCGCCAGCAGTCCCAGAAGGCCCTGGAAAAGCGGGTGGAGGAGCTGGAAAGCCAAATCGCCGCCATGGAGGCCCAGGTGGCCCGGCTGGAGGGCCTGCTGGCCGACCCCGCCACCTACCAGGACCGGGCCCTGGCGGAGGAGACCGCCAAGGCCCACCGGGCCGCCCAGGAGGCGCTGCCCGCCCTCTACGAGCAGTGGGAGGAAGCCGCCCAGGTGGCCGCAGAAGCGGCCCGGTGAGGCCCCCGCAAAAGAGCCAGGGCCGCCGCGAAGGATTGCCTTTGCGGCAGCCCTGGCCCTTTTATGACTTAAACAGGCGGAAAGGGCGAACCCGCGCCGGACGCGTTCCGGCTCCACGGCGCTTTTCGGCCTAGGGAGCGGGCAAGGGCCGGCTGTGGGCCGGCGCAACCGGCCTGGGAGCGGCCCATGGTCCCAGCCTTCCGTCCTTTCCCCTAAAAGCCGGGGGAGACCAGCCCATATCCGCTCTGGTTCCGGCAGGCAAGATGGAGGGGAAAGGCAAGGATGTTTTCAAAAAATAAACCTACAATCAATGCTATTTGCTATTTACAACCAGGGGATAAGGTGCTATAATACTATCTGTTCGCGGGGCACGGCGCCGCGAAGCCGAAAGACAAGGGGCATTAGTACAGTTGGTAGTACGCTACACTGGCAGTGTAGAGGTCAGGAGTTCGAGTCTCCTATGCTCCACCAGAACCGGAAAATCCGAACCGTCATGGTTCGGATTTTGTCGTCTATGCTCCACCAGCAACGAAAGATCCGAACCTGTTGGGTTCGGGTTTTTTCGTTTAGGTTTCACCGGTAAGGATTGGCTGTTTCGCGTATGAACCGGCCAATCCTTTTATCTATGATATACTCACTTACAGGGGGGATAGGGAGAGAAAACCGGGGATAAGGCGGAACTGTTCCCTGGAAGGGGATTGGCCCCGGCGCGGGGAAGGCCGCCGGAAGGAAGGGGGCCCCTGGCGCAAGGCCAGGGGATGCCGGCAACGGAAGGGCCGGACCCTTTTTCGTGAAGGCGTGAAATGGCTGGCCAAACCCGGTAGGGGAGGCGGCCCCACGCTGCGGAAAAGTGGCGGCGGGGCATAGTACGGCGCTTTCCCGAGATATCATAGCGGGGCGGCGCCGCTGCGTTTTGCGAGAAAGGCAAGCCTGGCGGCGCGAGGAAGGGCCGCCCCGTCTGAAGGGAGGGAAGGCCATCCCTGGGCTCACAGGGAGAAGGTCAGGCCGGCGGACAGGGCGTGGAGGCGGTCGCCCATTTTTTCCTTCAGGTAGGCGTACTGGGCGGCGCCGGTGCAGTGGCCGGTATAGTACTGGGTAGGGGTGGACAGCATCACCTGGGCGGCCTGGTCCAGCAGGGGATTGCCCTGGGGGCCAAGGGGCTGCTTCATGAAGTGAAAGCCGCCGATGAACACGTCCGGCCGCAGCCAGGTCAGGATGTTCAGCACGCCCCGGTGGGAACAGCCGCTGATTACGATGCGCCGTCCGCCCTGGCGCAGCAGCAGGTACTGCTCGTGGAGGAAGGCGTCGGGGCGGCGGACGCCGTGGGTCAGCTGGGTGAGCCCGGCGCTGTCCAGCGGAAAGGGGCTGGGCTGGCCGGCGCAGGACAGCACCGATGCCCAGGGGCCCAGGTCCAGGGAGCCCTCCACCGGGATCAGCCGGGGATGGCCTTTCAGGCTGGGGTCCAGGCCGATGTAGGCCCCCGAGGCGTTGAAGTATTGGCCGAAGGCGTGAGAACTCAGGTAGACCGGCCCATGGCGGTTGAGCTCCAGAAAGCGCTTTAGGCCCCCGCCGTGGTCGTAGTGGCCGTGGGACAGCACGGCCAGGTCCACCCCGGCCAGGTCCACCCCCAGCAGCCGGGCGTTTTCGGCGAAGGCGGGGGAGGCTCCCGTATCGAACAGGATATTCCCCTCGCCGGTTTCCAAATACAGGCTCAGGCCGTGCTCGCAGGCAAAGGCCGGGGTATACTGGGTATTTTCCATCAGGACCCATACGTTCATGAACTCGCCTCCGAAAGAGCGGTGGGGTTTTGGGCTGGGGAAAGGTCTGCCGCCGGGACGGTTCCCGGCAAGATCATGTTTTGGCGGAGAATGGGTTGCGCCGGGGCGGTTTCCGAGGCATGGCTGCCCGGGGGAGGCGCTGGGGGCGGGGGATTGCCGGCGGATGAAGGGGTCAGCAGTTTCCGGTGTAGACGTAGGTCAGGTAGGTTCGGGCGGTCCGGGCCAGGCGGTACACCGTCTCCACCGGGGTGGGGGGCTTGTCCGCCATGCGGTGGCGGGGGAAGAAGCGGCTCAGGTGGAGGGGGATGGCGGGGTCGATGCCGGCCAGCCACCGGGCCAGGGCGGCGATTTCCGCCTCGCCGTCGTTTTCGCCGGGGACCAGCAGGGTGGTGACCTCCAGGTGGCAGGACTGGGCGGCGATGGCGATGGCCCGCTTCACCGTCTCCAGGTCGCCGCCCAGGCGGCGGTACCAGGCCGGGGTAAAGCCCTTCAGGTCGATATTGGCGGCGTCGATGAGGGGCAGCAGCGCCCGCCAGGGCGCTTCCTCGATGGTGGCATTGGTCACCAGCACGTTGACCATGCCCCTTTCCCGCACCGCCTGGGCGGCGTCCCGGAGGAACTCGTAGCCCACCAGGGGCTCGTTATAGGTATAGGCCACCCCGATATTGCCCTGGGGCCTCAGCGCCGCGGCCTGCTCCGCCAGGGCGGCGGGGGAGAGGGTCAGGCAGGGGAGCGTCCCTGCCCCGGCCATGGAGATGGAGGCGTTCTGGCAGAAGGGGCAGCGCAGGTTGCAGCCGAAACTGCCCGCCGACAGCACAAAACTGCCCGGATGGAACCGGCGCAGGGGCTTTTTCTCGATGGGGTCCAGGGCCAGGCTGGCGACCTGGCCGTAGTTCAGGGAGACGACCCGGCCGTCCCGGCAGCCCCGGGCCCGGCACAGCCCGGTCTGGCCCTCCTCCAGGGCGCAGCGGTGAAAGCACAGGGAGCAAATCGCCTTCAATGGTGACGCACCACCTCAAAGCGCTCCAGGGCGCAGGGCTCATGGGGGGCGATGCCCGCCTTTTTCCGGGCGATGGCGATTTGCTGTTCCACCGTGTCCACGCCCTCCAGGTCGGGCAGCAGCAGCCCCCGGCGGCCGCCCCGGGAGACGATGACCCCGTACCGCTTTGCGTCCAGCTGGGCGGGGGAATCGATGGGCTCGGGCGGGGTGAGCACGTCCACGCTGTACTCCAGCTGGTCCAGCTCCGCCCGGGTCACCGGAGAGAAGCGGGGGTCCCGGACGCCGGCGGACACCGCGTTGCCGGCGATCTCCCAGGCCAGGCAGGGCCGGGTGGGGGCGGTGGTGCCGATGCAGCCCCGCAGCTGGTCCCGGATGTGCAGGGACACGAAGGCCCCGGCGGCCTGGTTCGTCAGCTCCGGGGGCAGGTCCGGGGGCAGCTGGGCCAGGGCCTTGCCGGTGTTCACCCAGGTTTCCAGGGCCAGCCGGGCCAGCCTCACCCAGGGGTCCTCCCCCGCCCGCCTGGCGGCCAGCCGGGCCGCCTCCGCCGCCTGATAGCGCTGGGCGAACCGGCGCGACGGGTCGGGGCCCTGGGGGGCGAACAGGGCCACGGCGTAGCCCACGCCGAAATCGTCCTGATGGCTGAGCAGCTGGGACGCCACGCCCTGGCCGTCCAGGGCCCCGGCCATGATCTGGAAGGAGCGCAGGCCGCACTCCGCCGCCTGGCGGCACAGGAGGGGGTCCATGGTGAGCAGCGCCAGAAAATCCCCCTGGGCCATGGCCTGGGTGACCTGCCGGTCGAACTGGGGGCCCTGGGGGGCGAAGCCGTAGGGGCCGTCCGCCTTGAGCTTGTGGCTCAGGTCGCCGCTGGCCACAAAGACCACCCGCCGGTTCAGGGCCTGGGCCGCCTGGGCCACGCATTGGCCCAGCCTGTAGTGGTCCAGGGGGGACAGCCCGGACAGGCCCATGCGCACCGCCGGGCAGTCCACCCCCGCCTCCTGGAGGAAATACAGGGGCAGGAAGGAGCCGTGGTCCAGCCTTTCCTCCCGGGCCCCCAGGGTGCCGGCGGGCAGATTCGCTTCCCCGGCCAGGCGGCAGATTTCCCGGCGCAGCGGGACGTCGCAGGCCACCGTCAGGCGGGTCTGGGGCGCGCCAAAGGCGGCCATGTCCCCCTGCGCCTGCCGGCCGGGGCAGATGTGGAAGTAGTCGGCGTACAGGGGGATGTGGGGAGAGGCGATCACCAGCGCCTCCGGCGCCCAGGCCCGAACCTGAGCGGCGGCGGCCCGGTAGGCGCGGAGGGTGGCTTCCGCCTGCTTTTCCCGGCCCTTGCCCACCGTGGGCAGGATGACGGGCGGGTGGGGAACAATGATAGC
>DSLFC04102__coassemble_1285_pt1 | contig 15497 bp, 13 predicted proteins | sample DSLFC04102__metabat2_low_PE_004 | metagenome-assembled genome bin DSLFC04102
ATTTTGCGCTCAATGACCTGAATCATGCTGATCTGGCGCTGGGCAGCGGCAACCACCTTGTCCACGTTGGCGCTGTCGCAATTGGCCTGGCGGTTGGCTTCGTTGCGGATATCCTTGTAAATCCGCAGGTTTTCAAACTCCAGCAGCGCCCGGTGCGCCCCCAACAGGGTGAGCATCTGGGCCATGTGATCCCCATCCTTGATATACACCACCTGCTGGGTCTTGCGGGTGGCCACCTTGGCAGGGACTCCCAGCTCTTCCAGCAGTTGGCACAAAAACTGAGCCAGCTGTGGTTCGCTCACCGCCAGCTCCATATGATAGGCCCTCTGGGGATTGCCCGTGGAGCCCCCCGTCAGGTACGCGCCCCGCAGAAAGGCCTGGCGGCAGCAGGGTTCCTGCACCACATCCCGCGCAGGCGTGGACCGCAGGCCAAAGGGCTGGGCCGGGTCCAGCAGCCGCAGGGCTTTCAGCAGTCCGGGGATATCGCCCTCCGGTGGCAGCACGCCGTAGCGCACCCTGCCCCCCAGCCGGGTGGTTTCCACCGCGCCCAGGGCGGCTTGACAATGGTAGAACCGGCGCAGCAGTTGGATGTAGCGCTGGGCGGTTTGGCTGCTGTCTGCGTAGATGGCCAGCCCGTACCGGCCCATGCCCTTAAAGGATAATCCCCCGGAGCACAGCACCGCCGCGGCCAGTTCCGCCCGGGCGCAGCATTTTTTTTCTGCCGGCACCCGGGCCGCCTCCCGGCGTACCTGGGTGGAAAAGGCCATGCTCACCCTTCGCCCACCACCCGTACCTCGCATTCCAGGGCCACGCCCCACCGGGCCCACACCCGGTCCTTGACCTGCTGGATCAGTTCCAGCACCTCCTTAGCCGTGGCCTCTCCCGCGTTCACCACGAACCCGGCGTGCTTTTCCGACACCTGAGCGCCGCCTACCCGCAGGCCCTTCAGCCCCGCCCCCTCGATGAGGGCGCCGGCGAAGTGACCCGGCGGCCGCTTGAAGGTGGAGCCCGCCGAGGGCAGGCTCAGGGGCTGCTTCTCCCGGCGCAGGGCGGCCAATTCCCCCATGCGCCTGGCGATGGCCTGGGGATCGCCGGGGGTTAGGGCGAAGGCCGCCCCCAGCACCACGCCGCCCTCCCGCAGCGCACGGCTGGTGCGGTAGCCCATGGCCAGCTGCTGCCGGTCCAGGCGCAGCAGCTGGCCCTGGAGCAGCACCTGGGCCCACAACAGGCAATCCTTCAGTTCCCCGCCGTAGGCGCCCGCGTTCATGGCCACGCCGCCCCCCACCGTGCCCGGGATGCCCGCCGCGAATTCCAGCCCCGACAGCCCTGCCCGCTGGGCGGCCGCCCCTACCTGGGCCAACCGGGCCCCCGCCTGGGCGTACAGCACCCCGTCCCGCACCCGCACCCGGGAGAAGGCCTCGCCCAGCACCAGCACCAGGCCCCGGACCCCGCCGTCCCGCACGATCAGGTTGGAGCCGCCCCCCATCACCAGCGCCGGCGTTGCGTGCCGGGCGGCCAGGTCCAGCGCCCGGATGATCTGGCCGCTGCTGGAGGGAAAGGCCGCCAGGTCCGCCGGGCCGCCCACCCGCATGGTGGTATACCGGCACATGGCCGCATCCGGCATCAGGCGGTCCGGGGTAAAGCCCGCCGCCGCCAGGGCCTCCTTGAGAGCTTCCATGGGCATTCCTCCCTGCCGAATATATGCCGGGGAACGCCGGATTCATGTCCTCCCGGGCGTTTGCCTGGGAGGGCCCCTGCGTTCCCCAACGGCGATGCTTTCGGATAGCGCCTTGGCGGCGCGTCCGGCCTAGCCCTTCCGGGCCGCTTTAGTCCACCAGCACGTAGTTCTTTTCCCGCATCATTTCCTGGCAATACACCACCAGCACCGCGTCGGGCTGAAATTCCTCCACCATCTCCTCAGCGGTGATTCGCCCCTTGCGCAGGTCCAGGGCGCACACCTCCCGCACCGCCAGGGAGTAGAAGGTGGACACCGGGGTGCCGAAGGAGTCTTTCAGGATGAGCAGCCGCCCTTCCGGGGCGTCCTCGTTGGTGAAGTAGGTCAGCTCCCGGTGCAGGCCGTAGGTGTCGTACCGGTTGGCCGCCCCTTCGCCCTCCATCTTTTCCATGTACATGGCCGCTTCCTGGAAGGAGCCGCTGCGCTGGTCGAACCCGCCCCCTTCCGAGGTGGGCCTGGAGATGCGCTGGGTGATCTGGGTGGGGAACAGGGGCGTGATCAGCTGGAAATCGTCGGGCTCCACCAAGCCCTCGCCCAGCCGGGCCCCCACGTCGCCCATGTGGGCCCGGGGCACGATCTCCATCCGGTAGTTGTCCAGGTCTCCCAGGGACGGGTCCAATGCCAGGGCGCCCGTATCGTTGAGGGCCTTGAGCGTTTCCCCGAACACCGTGAAGGCGGTGAGGATGGACCAGTGCTGGTCCGTGCGGTACACCGCCTGGTCCAGGGTGAGGCCGTGGTCCCGGTACACCTGCCGGCTGTCGATGGTGGGAATGCCCGCCTGGCGCAGCCCGCTGACGATGTCGTCCGCCACCTTGTTGTTGTAGTCCTCCACCCCTTCCGGCAGCAAGCCGTCCTCGTACAGCTCGCTGTGGGCGTAGGCGTAGACCATGGGAATGCCCTTTTCGTCCAGCTTATCCTTCAGACGCAGGATGGTGTCCAGGTTGGAGGATATGTCGTAGTCGGGCTGCACGTCGTAGAGCTGGCCGGTGGACAGGCGCACCATGGTGGTGCCGCCGAAGGACAGCACCTCCTTGCCCAGGGCCAGCTGGAAGGCCGCGTTGGCCCGCCGGAACCAATCCTTGCCCAGCAGCGAGGCGTTGATGGCGTTGGTCACCGACTGAATCCGGGCCTGCACGTTGCCGAAAAAACCGCTGTCCGGCTCCAGGTACTGGGTATAGGTGACCAGCAGGGCATAGCCCAGGGAACGGGCGTTGCCCGCCAGGGTCAATCCGCCGATGATGAGCATTACCGCCACCAGGGCGACGGCCAGAATGCCGTTGACGATCTTGCGCATGGCGCTTCCTCCTTCCCCGGCTAGAAGTTAAAGTAGATGAAGGGGTTGTAGCCTCCCATCACGATGAAGGTGAGGGCCAGGCCGAACCCCGCCAGCAGGGAGATCCCCCGCGCCGCTTCCATGGCCCTGTCCCCTATATGCAGCCGTTTTTGCAGGAAGGGCCCCACCGGCAGGGCGACGATCAGCGCCGCCAGCACGTACCAGCCGTACTCCCGCAGGTACATGGTGGCCGTGCTGTCCCACCAGGCCGCCCCGCCGCCGTACATGGCCGCGATATACTCCACCGCGTGGCCCAGGTCCCCCTGCACGTTGATGAACACCGTCACCGTGGTGATGGCGACCATGGCGTACACGTGGCCCAGCCAGTGCCCGTCCATCCACTTGCCCAGGGGCGTATACTTTTCCAGCACCAGCAGCACGCCGAAGGACAGGCCCCAGATGAGGAAGGCCCACTCTGCGCCGTGCCACAGCCCGGTCAGCCCCCACACCACGAACATGTTGAAGATGGCCCGGCTCTTCTTCACCCGGCTGCCCCCCAGGGGGAAGAACAGGTAGTCCCGGAACCAGGTGCCCAGGGAGATGTGCCACCGCCGCCAGAACTCGCTGATGGAGCGGGATACCATGGGGAAATTGAAGTTTTCCAGAAAGTGAAAGTCGAACATCAGCCCCAGGCCGATGGCCATGTCCGAATAGCCGGAAAAGTCAAAGTACACCTGCCACAGGTAGGCGATGGCGCCCAGCCAGGAAGCGCCCGCCGACAGGGCGGCCGGGTCCAGCCCAAAGGCGCCCTCCGCCAGCATGGCCAGGTTGTTGGCCAGCAGCACCTTCTTGCACAGCCCCACCAGGAAGCGGCGGCTGCCCGCGCAAAACCCGGCCAGGTTTTCGTGCCGGTCCTCAATCTCCTCCGCCACCGTCTCGTAGCGCACGATGGGCCCGGCGATCAATTGGGGGAACAGGGCCACGTACAGGCACACGTTCCAAAAGCTTTTTTGCACCTGCCCCTTGCCCCGGTACACGTCGATGACGTAGCTCATGGCCTGGAAGGTGAAGAAGGAAATGCCGATGGGCAGGGCGATTTGGGGCACCGGCAGGTGCAGCCCAAAGGCCCAGTTCAGGTTGTTCATGATGAACATCAGGTACTTGAAGACGCCCAGCAGCGTCAGGTTCAGCACCACCGACAGGGTGAGCACCGCCTTTTTGCGCTTAGGGTCCTCCCAGTACCGGCCGATGCCCAGCCCCGCCAGCCAGTTCATGGCGATAGAGGCGATCATCACCAGCACGAACCAAGGCTCGCCCCAGGCATAGAACAACAGGCTCATCACCATCAAAAAGTGGTTGCGAACCTTGCGCCCCCGCAAAAAGACCAGGTAGACCAGCAGCACGAAGGGCAAAAAAAAGAACAAGAAAATCGAATCGGAAAAGACCATGCCCATGCCTCCGCAGTATAATACAGTTTGTATCTTACCACAAACTGCCGGTATTGTCGAGTGAAAGGGTTTAATTTCCCGCTAAGGAATCCTTTTCCCAGATGTTGCCCAGGGTGTGCCGCCTTCCGCCCGCCGGCGCCTTTGAAGGGCCGGCGGGCGGGGATGGGGCGCAGGGGAGACGAGCTGTAAAAGCACTGGGCCGGGGGATGGTTTTTTCTATGCGGCGCCCATCCCCCGGCTTTTCAAGGGCTTCTTTCACAATCGCGGGGCGGGTACGGCGGGATTCGCCGGGCGATACAATGTTTAACCGGCTTTTGCGCGGCGGCCCTTGACCCGCCCTTGGGGTGGAAGAACGGGTAGCGCCGTGGTATAATAGGGCAAACCAGAATTGAGAAAGGGGAGATATCCATGAGCGGCAAGCTGGTAGCCTATTTTTCCGCCACAGGCGTTACGGCCAAGGTGGCAAAGAACCTGGCCCAGGCCATCGGGGCGGACCTGTTTGAGATCGTGCCCAAGACGGGCTATACCGAAGCGGACCTGGACTGGCGGGACCCCAACTCCCGCAGCTCGCTGGAGATGAAGGACCCGGCCTCCCGGCCGGAGATTGCCGGAAGGGTGGAGGATATGGCCCGCTACGGCCAGGTCTTCGTGGGCTTTCCCATTTGGTGGTATGTGGCCCCCACCATCATCAACACCTTTCTGGAGAGCTATGACCTGTCTGGCAAGACGGTGATTCCCTTCGCCACCTCCGGCAGCAGCGGCATGGGGCAGACCAACCTGCGCCTGCAGCCCAGCTGCCCCGCCAGCGCACTGCGGGAGGGCAAGGTGTTCAAGGTAAACGCCAGCCGGGAGGAGCTGGCCGCCTGGGCTCGCGGTTGATTCCCCCGCCCCATGACCGGCCCGCCCCGCCCATTTGGGACCGGGGGCGGGCCGGTTTCGCTGGGCCCCGGCGGGCGGGCTTGGATTGGGGATGGCCCGGCGGGGGAGGGCTTCGCCCGGGGGGGCGGCCCCGGGCGGGGAGCTTTTTTCGCGCCTTGCGAAAGTGTTGATAATCTGGTATAATAAAGCAACATTCCCGCAAAGGAGGAACCCAGGATGGGATTATTCGATAACGAGGCCGAACGGCAGCGCAAGCAGTCCCTCCGGGAGCTGGAGGACAAGCGCCTGGCTTTCGCCCAGCGGCTGCAGGAGATGGGCCTGCGCTCGGACAAGTCCCTCTACGGCCAGGTGGAGGGCGGCTTTCACGGGGTGGCCCTCAGCGGAGAGGAAATTTTGTACATTACCGGTCCCGGCCCCGGCTCGGCGGAGGACTATACCGTGGCCCGCCATCCCAGCGCCGTGGTGCGCAGCGAGGAGATCTTTATCAAGTCCGAAGGGCTGGGGGGCGTGCTGGGCTTTGGCAAAAAGGGCGGTTTGGGCTTCCGGCTGGTGCTCACCTTCCCCGACGGCACCCAGGGGGACGTGGAGATCGTGGCGGGGCAGAACTGCGTGCTGGCGCGAGAGAAGGGCGTGGACCCGGTGTTCAGCGTAAAGCGCCGCCGGGGTTTGAGCAACGTGGTGTGGGATTTCCGGCCCATCGAAGCCAAGACCGCCCAGGCCCTGCGGCTCAAGTGGCTGGAGCTGCTGGGCGGCTGATTTCAGGATGAACGGCCCCCTTCGGGGGGCCTTTCGCGAGGAGGGGAGCCCTTTGGCGAAGCGCTACGACGTGGCCTGCGCGGGCCTGCAGGTGGTGGACGTGCTGGTGGAAGGGGTGGACGCGGGCCTCTTTCAGCGGGAGAGCACCCGGGCCCGGTCGGTATCCCTGGCCCTGGGGGGCGACGCCCTGAACCAGGCCCTGGCCCTGGCCCAGCTGGGCAGCGCCGTGGCGCTGCTGGGGGCGGCGGGGGACGATCAATTGGGGGACGTGCTGCTGGCGCTGCTGAAGGGCTATTCCCTGGACGTGTTCGATGCCCGGGTGCCCGCCCGTACCAGCGTCAGCGTGGTGCTCATCGACGGGGAGGGGGAGCGGCGCTTTGTGCGCCAGCCCGGCAACAACGACGCCCTGGGCTTTGAGCACATCCGCCGGGACGTGGTGGAGGACGCCCGCATCCTGTCGGTGGCCGGGGTCATGGCCCTGTCCGCCCTGGACGGGGAGGGGATGGAGCGCCTGCTGCGCCTGGCCCGGGAGGCGGACAGCCTCACGGTGCTGGATTTTCGCATCAACCGCCCCCGGTACGACATGGATCAGGTGCGCCGCACCATCGCCCTGGCCGATTGGGTGCTGCCCAACCGGCAGGAGGCGGCCTACCTCACCGGGGAGACCCGTCCCCAGGCCATGGCCCAGGCGCTGCAGGCCATGGGGGCCAAAAACGTGGCCCTCAAGCTGGGGGAGCAGGGCTGCCTGCTGGCCTGGGGGGCAGAGCGGGCCATGATTCCCGGCTGTCCCGCCCGGGTGGTGGACGGCACCGGCGCCGGGGACAATTTTGCCGGGGCCTTTCTCCACGCCCTGAGCCGGGGGCTTCATCCCGTGGACTGCGCCCGCTTCGCCTGCGCCGCCGGGGCTATGGCGGTGGAGCGGGTAGGGGCCAACGGGGGCCTGGGGGGCCACGAACAGGTATGGGCGCGGATGAAGGCCGCCTATGGGCTGGCCTGATAACCGAATCCCCTTTTTCCATAGGGCCGTCAGCAATTTGTTTATGCTGCCGGCCATCTTTTGACACCGTTTTCCCCTATACTGATTCCATCATCCGGAAATTGGGAAAAGGGGAGCGGTAATCCTATGAGGGGAATTGTGGCGTTGGCTTTAGCCTTGGCCTTGGCGCTGTGCCCGCTGGCGGCCCAGGGGCAGGTGACGGCGGGGGAGACGGCGGTCACCTGTCAGGAGGCGGTGGTATACGCCCGGGCCTCTCAATCCCAGGAGCAGGACCGGCTGGAGGCCGGGACGGCGGTGGAGGTCATGGCCCTGAGGGACCAGTGGGCCAAGATCGGCTACGGCGACCAGCAGGTGGGCTACGTGCTCAAGAGCGTGCTGGAGCCCGACGCCCAGCCCCAGGAGGAGGCGTCCATTCCCACCCTGGTGGGGCGGTACGTATACGTCACCGCCCAGGTGAAGATGGAGAGCGGCGACGGGAGCAACCTGACCACCCTGTATCCCGGCGACCAGGTGCAGCTGCTGGGGGTGGAGGCGGACCAGGCCCAGGTGCTGCTCATCAGCCGTTCGGGCAGCGTGCCCCAAAACGTGCTGGCCCTGGACCAGGCGGGGGGCTATCCCCTGGGCCAGGACGGCGGCCAGGACAATTTGGATATGGAGACCCGGCTGGAGGAACTGGGCTATATGGACGGCGTGCCGGACGCCACCTTCGATATCCAGGGGGTGGAAGCCGTCCTGCGGCTGCGGGCCCAGGCCGGGCTGTCCGACCAGTTTGAGATCGACGAGGAATTTTTGGACCTGCTCCAGGACGGCCAGGCCCCCCTCAGCCCCATCCTGTCCGCCAGCCTGGAGCAGGGGGACAGCGGGGACCTGGTGCGCCGCCTCCAATCCCGGCTCACCGCCAAGGGCTATCTGGAGGACGCCACCCTGGGCAATTACGACTTATACACCGCCCAGGCCGTGTCCCTGTACCAGCAGGTGGAGGGCATGGAGGAAACCGGCCGGGCGGACAGCGCCACCCTGGCCCGGCTCTTTTCCGGCGAGGCCCTGCCCCTCCCCGAGGACATGGACCCGGTCTGCGCAGGCGGTTCCTCCTACCTGGCCGGCGGGCCGGTGGTGAACATCGATTGGTGGACCGGCGGCATTCAGGAAATCTTCCCCCGGGGCGGCGTGGCCCTGATTACCGATATCGCCACCGGCATCAGCTGGTACGAGATGCGCCGGGGCGGCTCCAGCCATGCCGACGTGCAGCCCTTGACCGCCCAGGACACCCAGGCCTTCAAGGCCGCCGTGGGCAGTTGGTCCTGGGAGCGCCGGGCCATCTGGGTGACCATCGACGGGGTGCGCTATGCCGCCAGCATGAACTGTATGCCCCACGGCCAAGGCGCCATCAAGGAAAACGGCTTCCCCGGCCACCACTGCATCCACTTCCTGAACAGCCGCACCCACGGCGGCGATAACCTGGACCCGGACCATCAGGCCTGCGTGGCCTTGGCCGCCCGCACCACCACCCTGCCCGCGGCGGATTAGCCTCCGCCGGGGGCGGCGCCTTGGCCGGGAGAGGACGGGCGGGCGCCGGGCCGGTGACGGGGCCAATCTCCCAAGGGAGCCTTCCCCCGGAACGAAGGCCCGGGCATGGCAAAACGAGCCGTGCCCGGGCTTTTCCCGGACATGGGGCGTCCGGGAACGGGGCTCCGGGCTTTCGGCCCATGGAGCGTCCGGGAGCGGGGGCTTTGGGCTTTGGGCCATAAAAAATCCAGGGCGCGGGCCCTGGATTTTTTGCGCGGGGGAAAGGGTGGATCAGTCCGGGATGCCGTACTTTTCGATGACGTAATCCATGTCCTTGTCGCCCCGGCCGGACAGGTTGATCAGGATGGCGCCCCGCTTCATCTGCTGGGCCAGCTTCATGGCGAAGGCCACCGCGTGGGCGCTTTCGATGGCGGGGATGATGCCCTCCAGCCGGGACAGCTTGAAGAAGGCGTCGATGGTTTCTTCGTCGGATACCACGTCGTACTTCACCCGGCCGATGTCGTGGAGGAAGGCGTGCTCCGGGCCGCTGGAGGGGTAGTCCAGGCCGCTGGCCACCGAGTAGACCGGCGCGGGTTCGCCGTTTTCATCCTTGAGCATGATGCTGTTGAAGCCGTGCATGATGCCCTCGCTGCCGTAGGACAGGCTGGCGGCGTGATCGCCCAGGGCGGGACCCCGGCCCAGGGGCTCTATCCCGTAGATATCCACCGGGTCGTTGAGGAACCCGGCGAACATGCCCATGGCGTTGGAGCCGCCGCCTACGCAGGCCACCACCGCGTCGGGCAGTTCCCCGGTCATCTCCAGGTACTGGGACCGGGCCTCGATGCCCACCACGCTCTGGAAGTCCCGCACCATCATGGGGAAGGGATGGGGGCCCACCACCGAGCCGATGCAGTAGATGGCCTCCTTATACTCCCGGCTGTAGGCGGCGAAGGCCGCGTCCACCGCCTCCTTCAGGGTTTGCAGCCCGTCGGTCACCTCCACCACCCGGGCGCCCAGGATCTTCATCCGGGCCACGTTGGGGGCCTGCTTTTTGATGTCCACCGCGCCCATGTAGATGTCGCAGTCCAGCCCGAAATAGGCCGCCGCCGTGGCCAGGGCCACCCCGTGCTGCCCCGCGCCGGTCTCGGCGATGACCTTTTTCTTGCCCATGTATTTGGCCAGCAGCGCCTCGCCCATGCAGTGGTTCAGCTTGTGGGCGCCGGTATGGTTCAGGTCCTCCCGCTTGGCGTACAGCTGCACGTTGCCCAGGGAGGCGGACAGCCGCTCCAGGTGGGAGACCGGGGTGGGCCGGCCCTGGAATTCCTTGCGGATGCGGCGCAGCTCGTTGATAAACTTGCTGGATTTGCAGATGGTCATGTAGGCTTCGGTGATCTCGTCCATGGCGGCCTGGAGCTCCGGGGGAATGAAGGAGCCGCCGTATTTGCCGAAATAGCCGTTGGCGTCGGGATAGTTGCGGAAATAGGTGTCGAAATCCACGTTGGCGTACTTCATGGTCTGTGCCTCCTCACGGTCATGTATATTTCGCGGTCCGCCCGCAGGGGAAGAATCCTTTCCGGCCCGGCGGGGATTTCTGCGGGAACCCCCGCCCGGGCAAGCCTTTTGCCCGAAAACCCTTGGGAAAAGCCGGATCGTGCCCGGCCCGGGGGCTGCGCCCCCTGGAAAAACACTTCAGCGCGCATCTCTCTCGTCCCCGGCGGGACGCCATCGCTTGGTCAGCCTCATGGCCTGCCTCCTTTGCAAACGCCTTGCGGCCCTTTCCGCCGGGGGAACCCAAGAAAAAATCCCTGACAGAAAGAACGGCTTCTGTCAAGGACGAATATACGCTATCCGCGGTGCCACCTTGCGTTCACGGGCTGCCCCGTGCTCTCAGCGAGATACCAACATATCTCTGGCAAATGACGTCTGCCTGCAACGTCGCAGAATACTCTGTGATGGCTCACATTTGACTGCGCCCTCAGCGGCCCATTTGACGACCTGTTTCCGGCCCGGCTCTCAGCGCCCCAGGCTCTCTGTGCAGGCATAATCGCCGTTACTCCCGCCTCAACGGTTTGGGATTATGAAATTTTGTTCATTATACTCCCCCGTCCGCCCCCTGTCAACCCCCGCCGTCAATTTTTTTTCGGGCCTTTCTCCGGCGGACTTTGGCCGGAGCGGCGGCCTTTGGACAGGACAAGGATGGCGGGACGGCGAATTTCCTGGCGGGATGAAAACAGGGGCCAAAAGGGTGAAACCAAATCCCGGTTTGCCGCAATATGATAGGCGACGGGCCGTCCAGACAACGGGGAAGGGGGGGAACGCCTTGAACGAAGATGAGGCGCTCGGGAGGATCAAGGGCCGGGACGAGGAGGGGCTGGTCTGGCTGATTCAGCGGTACGCCGCCTACGTCCACACGATCATCCGCAATATCGCCGGAAAAGCGATGCCGGAAACCGATGCGGAGCAGCTGTCCGCCGACGTGTTCTTTACCCTGTGGGTCAACGCGAAGCGGGTGGCGCCGGGCAAGGTGAAAGCCTATCTGGGCGGCGTGGCCAGAAACAAGGCCAAGGAGCGCCTGAGAAAAATCGGCCGGGAAACCTTCCTGCAGGACGATGCGCTGCTCATCGCCCCGGAAAATCCGGAGAGGAGCTTTGAAGAGCGGGACCAGGCCCGCTATATCCGCCGGGCCATCCTGACCATGGCGCCAACCCAGCGGGAGATCTTTTTCCGGTACTATTATTTCTATCAGCCAGTTGGGACCATCGCCCGGGAGATGGACATCAGCCCCGCCGCCGTCAAGACCCAGCTCCACCGCGGGAGGAAAAAGCTGAAGGAGCTCATCATCAAAGGAGGCTATACCGTTGAAGATTGACAAATTTCACAGAATGGGACGGGGAAAGCCGTCGCCCCAGGAGGCCCCGCCGCTGAAGGTGAACATATCCGACATGATGGACCATGTGGAGGGCGTTCCCATTGAGATGGAGGAAGGAGAGAACGTCCCCATCCAGGGGATTCAGCGGGCTGCCCTGGCGAGGGTCCGCAAGCAGGCGGCCCGGTCCGCCGCCAGGGGCAGACTGGCCAGAGCTTGGCCCGCCGCCGCTGCCGCCGCCCTGCTGTGCGCCACCGCCGCGGCGGCGGTCATCCAATGGAACGGCTTCGCCTTTACCCAGGGCATGAGCCGGGAAGAACGGGCTGCCCTGGTGGCCCAGGGGGAGACGGCCGTGGCTAGCCAGTACGAGGATGCGGCGGGAAACGTGTACTATCTGGACCAAGCGGGAAGGGAGACGCTGGTCCTTGCACGGGAGGACGCGGCGGACTATGAGGCCGGGAAGCAGCGGGCGGCGGAACAGGCTGTGGCGGACAGCACCGGCCTGGTGGACGCCTATACCATGCCCCATATACCCCATCTGATCCAGGAGGTAGAGGCGGATAGCGAGGGCCGGTTCGCCCAGTGTGCCTTGGGTAACGACAGCATGATTCTGCTGCATCCCCAGGGGCAAGAGGGCTTTGCCTTGAAGGCGGGGGACAGGGTGACGCTGGAGGTATCCGCGCAAGAGCCCTGCATTTTGACGTTTGGCGCATTTCGCAACGGCGTCTTTCTGGAGGAGCAAACCGCCCGCGCCCAGCGGCACAGCTTCACCTTTGCAGTCCAGGAAGAGGGGCTGTACTGCTTCTCCATCGAATATATGAGCGCCAGCGTTGGCCTGCTCACCGGCGGCGTCCTGGAGGTGAACTAGAGCCGGCGGCTGGCCGTCCGCCCGGAGGGCGCCGGCTTTCCTGACGCCGGTTGCATCCGATACTTCCTCGTGAACTTGCCGGACGGGAATGCCTTGCATGGCAGGCGGTTCCCGTCCGGCAAGTTTTACATTTTACAATGGATGGGATGGAAAGCATACTTGACATTCCGTGGGGATGTGGTATCCTAGGGGTATGGAAAGCATACTTTCCGTTGAAGAGGTGGCTTGCATGAAAAACCGGCTGGAAGAGCTGCGAAAGCAGCGGGGGATCAAGCAAGAGGATTTGGCCAGGGCGTTGGAGGTATCGCGGCAGACCATCGGCTCCTTGGAAAATGGGCGCTACAATCCATCCATACAGCTGGCGTTCAAAATAGCCCGATATTTTCACATGGCGATTGAAGAAATTTTCATTTACGAGGAGGAAGAAAAATGAAGGGCATGAAACCCTTTGTTGTGGAGATTTTGGCGGGGATGGCCTTGATGGGGATCAGCTTTTTGATGGCGGACCAGTATTATGCCAACATGGTTTTTTCCATGGGCTTTGGCGTTATGGCCGCCGCGATTGCCCAAATGCTTCGCGCCGCGTACTGGAAGAACCCAAAGCGGCAAAAAGCCTACGAAGCCAAAAAGCAGGAAGCCTATATCGACAGGGTGGACGAGCGGAAACAATATTTGCGGATGAAGTCCGGCCACATTGCCTACCAGATTATGGCGCTGTTGCTGCTTGTTCTATCCTTTGTCCTAGCGCTGGCGAAAGTAGATTGGTGGATCATCGGGATGACATTTTTACTGTTCATCCTTCACTGGGTGGTTGGCCTTATCGCTTTGCGAGTACTGGAAAAGAAGATGTAATTTTGCCGGATTGCCCTGCTATGCCGCCTGAGGAATCGGACAAACCGCGTTTCGGGCCATGGGCGAATCAGGGAAGCCTTTATGTTATGCGGATAAACTTGGCCCCCGGGAACCGGGCAGCGGAATTGGGAAATCGGAAAAACCAACGTAGAAAGCCGTGAATGGAGAGCAAACGCCTTTGGACGCGAAAAGCCCTGGGGAAGGAAGCAAAGCCGCTTCCCGCCCCAGGGCCTTTATGGGTTGACCGGCGCGACGCGCTTTATTGGGCGGCGGCGTGCTCGCCGGCGATCTTGCCGAATACCACAGACTGGGAGTATCCGCCGGACTGCCAGGTCACCTCGCCTGCGGCGTACAGGCCGGGCACGACCTGGCCATCTTGGGTGAGCACCTGGGCGTGCTCGTTGGCCACCACGCCGCCCTTGGTCATGTGGTTGGCGGCTTCCACCCGCACCCCATAGTAGGGACCCTGGGCGTCCAGAGCCCGGCTGGGCACGCTGCCGGTGGCCGCGTTCTCGCTGCCCGCTTGGGCGTCGGCGTTATACTGCTCCACAGAGGCGGTCAGGCCTGCGGCGTCGATGCCAAGGGCTTGAGCCAGCGCCTCCAGGGTTTCGCCCTGGGCATAGTAGCCCAGGCCTACGTGCTTGCGGATGCGGTAGAAGGAATCGTAGCCGGTGCCGTCGGTGATGTAGAAGGCCGCGCCGTCGGTCTGCTCCTGGATCATCAGGCCCCGGTCCAGCCCGGATTTGTTGGGCAGCAGCTGGCCCTCCTTGTTGACCAACAGGTTCATGTCCGCGCCGCCGGTGAGATCCCTGCGGGGCACAATGATGTTGGCGAACACGCTCATCTTGCCCATGTTCTCCATCTTAAAGCCGTACTTTTCAAAGACCTTCACGAAGTCGCCGGTGGTGCCCATCTGGTTGGAGGTGTTCAGCACCTCGTAGCCGGGGGCGTACTCCGCCAGCAGCTCCTTGTTGCTGCAGAAGCCGCCGGTGGCCACGATCACCGACTGGGCCTCGATGGTGTAGGTTTCGTTGTCGTTATTGGTGACCACGACGCCCTTGCAGGCCCCGTCCTCCATCACCAGGTCGGTGCCCTTGGTGCCGGTGCGCACGTCCACGCCCAGCTGCTCCACCGCCCGCTCCAGGCCCGCCTGGATGACTTCGCCGGCGTACTGGTCAGCCTCGGCCATGTGGTTGGTGCCGCCGTAGTTGTAGTTCAGCTCCACGCCCATGTCCCGCAGCCAGGCGTCCAACTGATTCTCCTCCTCGGCCCAGATGGCGATGCGCTCCTGGGTTTCCCCCGATTCGGCCTTGCTCTCGATGAAATGGGCCACCTGATCCACGGTCCATTCCTCGTTGCCCGCTTCTTTCTGGGCCTGGGTGTTGATGATGTCGAAGAAGTTCATGTCGAACTTGCCGTTGCCGCTGAGGATGTCCAGCTTTTCCACCAGAATCACGTTCAGCTCCGGGTTGGTCTGCTTGGCGCCGATGGCCGCCGCCAGGCCCGCCGGGCCGCCGCCCACGATGACGATGTCGCACTGCTCCGCTTCCCGCTGGGTGGGGGCGTGCTCCCCGCCGGAGGTGGCCATGGTGATCTCCACCGACTCCAGGCCCGCCTGCTCCATGGCGTTGGCCACGGCGCTCTTCACCGCATAAGAGGAGAAGGTAGCCGCGCTTACGCTGTCCACTACCGGGGAGTTGGCCTCCAAGATGCGCTGGCGGATTACCGGGAAGGCCCGGTCGATGACCACGTTGGTCTCGTGGTTATCGCCGAGGACGATATCGGTAATCGCGCCCTGGTCGATTGTCACTTGGACCTGGAGCTCGCCGCCGTAGCCGTAGCCGCTGGCGGTATACACCTGAGGTTCGGCGGCTGCGGAGGCACCCAACAGCAGCGCCAGGCAGAGCAGCAGGCTGAGTTGTCTGAGTACGGATTTCATCACGATCTCCTCCTGAATGAATTGACTGCGCATCTCGGGCCAGCGGTAGATGGCGGCTGGCCGGATATAGGCACAGGCATTTGCCATGCTCAAAAGGAATGGACAAATGCTAGAAATATTATATATAAATGCCTGAAAAATGTCAATCTTAATAATGCATATATTTAAAAATTTTCATTTTTAACGCGATATAAATGCCGTTATACAAAAAATAGGATAATTCTACTTCGCAGGCAGTTTTGCCTATCCGGAGGCGCCACCTGTCAGGGAGCCGTCAGCGGGCGAAAAGAAAGGTTGAAAAATAGTTTTTAAGACATAGGATAGGCCCAGAGACGATTTGACGCCGTGTATGATCAAGGCATTGCGCTACGTACTGGA
>DSLFC04102__coassemble_1301_pt1 | contig 15317 bp, 13 predicted proteins | sample DSLFC04102__metabat2_low_PE_004 | metagenome-assembled genome bin DSLFC04102
GCGGTCGGAAATGCGCACCGCCTGCTGCATGTTGTGGGTGACGATGACGATGGTATAGCGCTTTTTGAGTTCCAGGGCCAATTCCTCGATCTTGGCGGTGGAAATGGGGTCCAGAGCGCTGGTGGGCTCGTCCATCAGCAGGGCCTCCGGCTCCACCGCCAGGGCCCGGGCGATGCACAGCCGCTGCTGCTGGCCGCCGGACAGGCCCAGGGCGCTGGTCTTCAGCCGGTCCTTCACCTCGTCCCACAGGGCGGCGCCTCGCAGGGCGCTCTCCACCAGCTCGTTCAGCCGGGCCCGCGCCCGCACGCCGTGGGTGCGGGGGCCGTAGGCGATGTTGTCGTAGATGCTCATGGGGAAGGGATTGGGCTTTTGAAACACCATGCCCACCCGCTTGCGCAATTGGTTGACATCCATGCCCTGATAGACGTCCTCCCCGTCCAGGGCGATGCGGCCCTGGATGCGGCAGTCGGGAACCAAATCGTTCATCCGGTTGAGGGATTTGAGCAAGGTGGATTTTCCGCAGCCCGAGGGCCCGATGAGGGCGGTAATCTGCCTATCCGGTATGGCCAGGCTCACGTCCTTGAGGGCTTGAAAGCCGCCGTAAAACAGGTCTACGTGCTCAATGTCGAATTTGTTCACCCATTTCATCCTTTCCCAATGCGCCGGGCGATAAAGGCCGACAGCGCGTTAATGCCCACCACCAGCGCCAGCAGCACCGCCGCCGTGGCGTATGCCTGGTCGATGTACAGCGCCTCGGTGGACAGGGCGTACATGTGTACCGATAGGGTGCGCACCGAAGAAAACAGGCTGTCCGGCAGCTTGGCCACCGAGCCCGCGGTGTACATCAGCGCCGCCGTCTCCCCCACGATACGCCCGATGGCCAGGATCACCCCCGCCAGGATGCCCGGCACCGCGCTGGGCAGCACGATGGCGAATACCGTGCGCAGCCGGCCCGCCCCCAGGCCAAAACTGCCCTCCCGATAGGAATCGGGCACCGACAGCAGCGCCTCCTCGGTGGTGCGCATGATGAGGGGCAGGATCATGATGGCCAGGGTGCAGGCCCCCGCCAGCAGGGAATAGCTCCACTTGAGCCGGGTGACGAAAAAGAGCATTCCGAACAGCCCGTACACGATGGAGGGGATGCCGGACAGGGTCTCGCTGGTGAGGCGAACCACCCCCACCAGCTTGTTGCCCCGCCGGGCGTACTCCACCAGGTACACGGCGGAGAGTATGCCCAGGGGCGCGGCGATGGCCAGGGCGAGGGCGGTCATGATCACCGTATCGATGATGGCCGGGGTCATGGACACGTTTTCCGTGGTATAGGTCCAAGCAAACAGCTGGGGCGTGAGGGCGGGCACGCCTTTGATCAACACATAGCCCACCAATAGGGCAAAGACTCCCGCCGTAATGCCGGCGCCGCCCCATACCGCCCAGCGCAGGAGCCGGGACAGGGTAAAGGTCCTCTTCATGGGTTAGGACACGCCCTTTCGCTTGAGTAGAGAAAAGCACAGGTTGATGATCAGGATGAACACGAACAGCACCGCCGCCGTGGCGATGAGGGCCTCCCGGTGCAGGTCGGCAGCGTAGCCCATCTCCATCACGATGCCCGTGGTGAGGGTGCGCACCCCCTTGAGCAGCCCTGCGGGCATGCGCGCCTGGTTGCCCGCCACCATGATCACCGCCATGGTCTCCCCGATAGCCCGGCCCACCCCCAGGATTACCCCCGCCATGATGCCCGACCGGGCGGCGGGGACGATGGTGAAGAACACGCTGCGCTCGTGGGTGGCGCCCAGGGCCAAGCTGCCCTCGTAGTAGCTTTCCGGCACCGCCCGCAGGGCCGATTCCGCCACCCCGATGATGGTGGGCAAAATCATCATTCCCAGCAGCAGGGAGGCGGTGAGCATGCTGTTGCCGTCCCCGCCAAAGGTATGGGACACGAAGGGCACCATCACCACCATGCCGAAGAAGCCGTATACCACCGAGGGAATGCCGGCCAGCAGGTTGACGCAGGGCTTTAATACCCTGTACAGCTTGGGCGGGCAAAACCGGGCCAGGAAAATGCTGGTGAGCAGCGCCACCGGCACCCCCACGATCAGCGCCCCGGCGGTGACGTATACGCTGCCCAGGATCATGGGCAGGATGCCGTACATATCGTTGCCCGGTTTCCACTTCTGCCCCAGCAGAAAGGCCGCCGGGCCGATTTCGTGGATGGCCGGGATGGCGCTGCCCAACAGGAACAGGCAGATCAGGGCCACCGCCGCGATAGAGGTACATGCGGCCAGTCCGAAGACCAGCCGCATGACGTTTTCACGCCATTTGCCTTTCATAGCGCTCAGGCGATCACGTCAGACCAGTTCAGCACCGCGCCGGTGTAGATGTCCTGAACGGTCTGGGTGGCGATGTCGGCCAGGGGATTGGCGTTGTTGACGATGACGGCGATGCCGTCCATGGCGATGACGGTGGCGGTGACGCCCTTCTCGATCTCGGAATCCTTCAGCGCCCGGGAGGCCATGCCGATATCGCATACCCCGTCTACCGTGGCGTTGACGCCGGTGGTGGAGTCGCTGAGCTGAATCTCGATGTCTACCTTGGCGTTGAGGGCGTTATAGGCCTCCTTCAGCTTTTCCATCACCGGGGTCACGGAGGAAGAACCGGCGATGATCAGCTTGCCTTCCGCGGCGCCGCCGGCAAAGGGCGCGCCTTCCGCAGCGGCGATGTAGCCGTTGTCCTCGATGACCTGCTGGCCCTGGGCGGAGAGGATGAAGTCGATGAAATCCTGGGCGGCGGCGCTGACTTCGCCCATGGTGGTGATGTTAAAGGGGCGGGCGATGGCGTAGGTGCCGTCCTTCACCGTCTGGGTGGTGGCGGGCACCCCGTCCACGGACAGGGCCTTTACGCTGTCGTTCATGGAGCCCAGGGATACGTAGCCGATGGCGTACTGGTTGCCCGATACGGTGGTCATCATCACGGAGGTGGAATTGGTGATGATGGCTTCCTCGGTGGTCATGTCCTCGTCCTGGCCCTGGTCGTTCTCCTGCTCTACCCCCACCAGCTCGATGAAAGCGCCCCGGGTGCCGGAGCCATCCTCCCGGGAAACCACCGTGATGGGATTGGCGGCGTCAAAGGCTTCCGCCATAGCTGCGCCACTCATCAAAACGCACAAGGTAAGCGCTATGCTGATAATCTTCTTCATGATTCTTTCCTCCTGTTTTTTGATTACGGGCAAAGTGTAGCGCTTTCGGGTAAATGGCGAATACCGGGTTCATCAAATCAACGTAAAACCACGTCTGGCCACAGTCCGGCACAAAAAACGCCCAGGACCGCCCTGGCGAAGGGCAAAGCCCCTCCTGGAAAGTACAGCAGCCCCCGGCGAAGGGCAAGAGGCCGGGCATACCCGCCAGGACCGGGCCATATCATCAAGCGTAAGGAAGGGAGGGATTGAGGTGCCGGTGCCTTGGGAATTGGTGGCTTCCTTCGCGTTGGGGTTGGTCCTTCTGTATCTCATGGGATGGTTGTTGCTGGTGCCGATGCGTTTCCTGTGGCGGCTGATAGCGGGCGGCCTGTTGGGCGGCCTGTGCTTATGGGTGGTCAACCAATTTTCCGGCCTGACCGGATTTACGGTACCCCTCAATCCCTTCACCGCCCTGATCGTGGGCTTCTTAGGCTTGCCCGGCGCGGGCCTGGTGATCGCGCTAAAACTGCTGCTGTAGGGCAGACAAAATCTTTGAGCCGCCGGGGAATCCCGGGAACTCATCGCCCCCAAGTCCCAATCCGCCCTGGAGGATTGGGGCTTGGGGGCGAGCCTCTTGGGGAAACCCGGCGAAACGGGACTCTATCGGGATATTTTACTTGACATCGGAGCGCGGGAAGCCTATACTCTCTCTAGATATTGGCCTCGGAATGACGGGGAAAGATCGTACCTGCCGCCGCAGCAGAGAGAATGCGCCGTTGGCTGAAAGCGCGTTTGGCTGGCGAAGTGCGTGGACCACCCCCCGATCGAGGCGCGCTTGGGGCCCGATATAGCCCCGCAAGTGGTTTGAAACAAGTTGGGTGGAACCGCGGGCAAAATGTCCGTCCCTTCATGGGGACGGTTTTTTTATTTAGAGGAGGATGACCATGAATCTCACCATTAACGGCGAAGTAAAGCATTTTGAGGATGGCATGAATGCCCTGGACATCGCGGGCAAGCTGCCCGGCGACGTGAAAAAAACCGCCCTGGCCGCCAAGCTGGACGGCCAGGTGATCTCCCTGGTGCAACCCATTCAGGGCGACCATGTTTTGGAGCTGCTCACCTTTGACGACGAGGACGGCCGCAAGACCCTGCGCCATACCGCCAGCCACGTGCTGGCCCAGGCGGTGCTGCACCTGAACCCCAAGGCCAAGCTGGCCATCGGCCCCGCCATCGAGAACGGCTTCTATTACGACTTCGACGTGGAGGAGCCCTTTACTCCCGAGTTTTTGGCCCAGGTGGAAAAGGAAATGGCCCGCATCATCAAGCGCAACGAGCGGCTGGAGCGCTTTGAACTGCCCCGCGCCGAGGCCCTGGCCTTCTGCGAAAAGGCGGGACAGCCCTACAAGGTGGAGTTGATTCAGGACCTGCCCCAGGACGCGGTGATCTCCTTCTACCGCCAGGGCGACTTTACCGACCTGTGCGCCGGGCCCCATCTGCCCTCCACCGGCAAGGTGAAGGCCTTTAAGCTCACCAGCATCGCCGGCGCCTACTGGCGGGGCGACGAGCACAACAAGATGCTCCAGCGCATTTACGGCACCGCCTTCTTCGACAAGGAATCCCTGGACGCCTATCTCCAGCGCCTGGAGGAGGCCAAGAAGCGGGACCACCGCCGCTTGGGCCGGGAGCTGGACCTGTTCGCCATCTTCGACGAGGGCCCCGGGTTCCCCTTCTTCTTCCCCAAGGGCATGGTGCTGCGCAACCTGCTGGAGGACTACTGGCGTCAGATTCACCGGGAGCACGGCTATGAGGAGATCAAGACCCCCATTATCCTCTCCCGGGCCCTGTGGGAGCGCTCCGGCCATTGGGATCACTACAAGAACAACATGTACACCACCCGCATCGACGATCAGGATTTCGCCATCAAGCCCATGAACTGCCCCGGCGGCATTCTGGTCTACAAGCGCAAGCCCTGGAGCTACCGGGACCTGCCCTGCCGCAGCGGTGAGCTGGGCCTGGTACACCGCCACGAGCTGTCCGGCGCCCTCCACGGGCTCATGCGGGTGCGCTGCTTCACCCAGGACGACGCCCACATCTTCATGACCCCCGAGCAGATCAAGGACGAGATCAAGGGCGTGTACAACCTGATCGACCAGGTATACAGCGTATTTGGCTTTAAATATCACGTGGAGCTGTCCACCCGGCCGGAAAACTCCATCGGCACCGACGAGATGTGGGCCCAGGCCACCGACGGTCTCCAGGGCGCTTTGGACGAGCTGGGCGTGAACTACGTGGTCAACGAGGGCGACGGCGCCTTCTACGGCCCCAAGATCGACTTCCACCTGGAGGACAGCATTGGCCGTACCTGGCAGTGCGGCACCATTCAGCTGGACATGAACCTGCCCGAGCGCTTCGACCTGACCTATACCGGCCCCGACGGGGAAAAGCACCGGCCGGTGATGATCCATCGGGTGGTGTTCGGCTCCATCGAGCGCTTCATCGGCATCCTCACCGAGCACTTCGCGGGGGCGTTCCCCCTGTGGCTCAGCCCGGTCCAGGCGCGGATCATGACCATCACCAACCGGGCCGACCAGGCCGCCCTGGCCCTCCAGAAGCAGCTGGAGGCGGCGGGCCTGCGCACCGAGATCGACCTGCGCAACGAGAAGATCGGCTTTAAGATTCGAGAGGCCCAGGTGCAGAAGGTGCCCTACATGCTGGTATTGGGCGACAAAGAGGCCGAGAGCGGCATGGTTTCCGTGCGCTCCCGCAAGGCGGGGGATTTGGGCTCTATGTCCGCCCAGGCCATCATCGACGCCATGGTTCAGGAGGTCAAGGAAAAGGCCCTGTAGCCGTCCTGGCGGCGGCCCGGCGCGAAATGCGCCGGGCCGCTTTTCATATTTCCCGTATTTTTATCTTCCGTTCGCCCGAAACTGTGGTATGATAATGGGCGTATAGGAGGTGGCGGGGACATGTTCGAGATTCATTCCAATTATGAGCCCCGGGGCGACCAGCCCCAGGCCATCGCCGCCCTGTCGGAGGGCCTGGCCCAAGGGCTGCGCCACCAGGTTCTGCTGGGCGTCACCGGCTCGGGCAAGACCTTTACCATGGCCAACATCATCCGCCAGCTTCAGCGCCCCGCCCTGGTCATCGCCCACAACAAGACCCTGGCCGCCCAGCTGGCCGCCGAGTTCCGGGAGTTCTTTCCCCACAGCGCCGTGGGCTATTTCGTTTCCTATTACGATTACTATCAGCCGGAAGCCTACATCGCCTCCTCCGATACCTTTATCGAGAAGGACGCTTCCGTCAACGATGAAATCGACCGCATGCGCCACAGCGCCACCGCCTGGCTGGCCGAGCGGCGGGACGTGGTCATCGTGGCGTCGGTGAGCTGCATTTACGGCATGGGCGACCCGGAGGAATATACCGGCTTGTCCATTTCCCTGCGGGAAGGGCAGGCCCTGGACCGGGACCAGCTGCTGCTCCAGCTCATCGACATCCAATATACCCGCAATGATTTCGACTTTCAGCGGGCCACCTTCCGGGTGCGGGGCGACGTGGTGGAGATCATCCCTGCCGGGTACAACGAAAAGGCGCTGCGGGTGGAATTTTTCGGGGACGAGATCGAGCGCATTTCCGAGATCGACACCCTGACCGGCGCGCCCCTGCGCCACCTGTCCCACGTGATGGTGTTCCCCGCCAGCCACTACGTCACCAGCCGGGACAAGCTGGAGGACTGCCTGACCCGCATCGAGGCGGACCTGAAGACCCAGCTGGCCCTGTTCCGGGAAAAGGGCCAGCTGCTGGAGGCCCAGCGCCTGGAGCAGCGCACCCACTACGACATCGAAATGATGCGGGAGATCGGCTACTGCAACGGCATTGAGAACTATTCCCGCTATTTCGACGGCAGGCAGCCCGGGGAGCCGCCCTTCACCCTGCTGGACTACTTCCCCCAGGACTTCATCGTGTTTATCGACGAGTCCCACGTGACCATTCCGCAGATCCGGGCCATGTACAACGGGGACTACGCCCGCAAAAAATCCCTGGTGGAATACGGGTTCCGCCTGCCGTCGGCTTTCGACAACCGGCCCCTGCGCTTTGAGGAGTTTGAGGGAAAGGTGGGGCCCACCATCTACGTGTCCGCCACCCCCGGCCCCTACGAGATGGAGCGCGCCCAGCAGGTAGTGGAGCAGATTATCCGGCCCACCGGGCTCATCGACCCGGAGATCATCGTGCGGCCCGCCAAGGGGCAGGTGGACGATTTGCTGGACGAGATCCGCCGGGTGGCCGCTCAGGACCAGCGGGTGCTGGTGACCACCCTGACCAAGCGCATGGCGGAGAGCCTCACCCAGTACCTTCGGGAAATGGAGGTGCGGGTGGAATACCTGCACTCCGACGTGGAAACCCTGGAGCGTACCCGGCTGATCCGCTCTTTGCGCCTGGGGGAATTCGACGTGCTGGTGGGCATCAATCTGCTGCGGGAGGGCCTGGACATGCCCGAAGTCTCCCTGGTGGCCATCCTGGACGCGGACAAGGAGGGCTTTTTGCGCAGCGAAACCAGCCTCATTCAGACCATCGGCCGCGCCGCCCGCAACGTAGACGGCCGGGTAATCATGTACGCCGACCAGCCCACCGGGTCCATGATGCGGGCCATCGCCGAAACCAACCGCCGCCGGGCGCTGCAAATGGCCTACAATGAACAGCACCACATTCAGCCCCAGACCGTGCGCACCGCGGTGCGGGAGCTGATGGAAATCTCCCGGGCGGTGGACGAGAGCGCCGCCGGGGCGCTGCCCGAGGAGGAAAGGCGCATGGCCATCGACCGGCTGGAGGAGCAGATGCTGGCCGCCGCCGGGGATTTGGATTTCGAGCGGGCCGCCCAACTGCGGGACCAGATGCTGGCCCTCAAGGGAGAAAAGCCCATGGCTACCGGCGAGAAATCCCGAATGGCCAAACGCCGGCGCGGGCAGGGAAAGCGCAAGGGCTAAGGCCCGTCCAAGGGCCTGCCCCCTACGACGGGGCGGCCCTTGGATGAACGCAGCAGCGCCATAGCCAGAAATTTTCCGGCGGCGAAGAGGCCCGTTCCCCCGCCTGCATTATGTTTCACAGCCTTTCCCGGCGCCTTTCCCTGGCGTTGTCCCGCCGCCCCTTCTCCGTAGCCCTCAGTCCCCCGGGACCCCAACGCTTCCGGCCCCGCCGCTCCATCCTGGGGCGGCGGGGCCGGAGGCGTTGGCCATCTACTTATGATACCGTTCCCCCGCGTTGATCTTGCAGGCGCGGTACAGCTGCTCCAGCAGGATGACCCGCATCAGCGGATGGGGAAAGGTAAGCCGGGAAAAGGACAGGCGATGTTCCGCCCGGCGCAGCACCGCCTCGGACAGGCCCAGGGAGCCGCCGATCACCAGCACCAGCCGCCGCCCGTCGGACCAGTCCTCCAGAAGGTGGGCCAAGCCGGGGGAATCGGGGGCTTGGCCCTGGATGCACAGGGCCACCACCCGGTCCTCCGGCCGGATGTGCTTGAGCAGCGCCGCCCCTTCCTTGTCCATGGTCTGGCGCAGCAGCGCCGGACCGGCGTGGGCCGGTTCCGGCTGGTCGTCCACCTCCTGCACCTGAAACTTGCCGTACCGGGACAACCGCTTCAGGTATTCGGCGCAGGCCTGGCGCTGCCAGTCCTCTTTCAGCCGCCCCACGCACAACACCAGCGCCTGCATCACAGCACCCCCCACAGGGACAATAGATCGATGAGGTACACGCACAGGGTCGTGACCAGCCCGCCCGCTAACACCACGATGGCGCTCAGGGGCATGGCCTGGCGTGGCTGGGGGGGCGCGTTTTCACTGTCCCCTACGGCCCACACGCCCCACGTCAGCCCGCACAGCACCATACCGTATAGCCCGGTTCGGGCCAACAGCGTCCACACCCCCTGAAGCCCACCGATCTGCGCCAGCAAGGTTTGGCCGGTCTGGCCGCCGCCGGAAAGGACCAGGCTTAGTCCGTTATACAGCAGGTGGAACAACATACCGGCGTACAGGGACCCGGAGCCCAGCACCAGCGCCCCCAGGGCCAGACCCAGCGCCAGATGGACGGGAAACCCCTCCACGCTGCCATGGAGGCAGGCGAAGAGCAGCCCGCTCATGACCAGGGCCCGGCGGCTGCCCCGCCGCTCCCAGGCGCTGAGGATCATGCCCCGGAACATCAGCTCCTCGCATACTGCGGGAAGCAGCGCCGAGAGGAGCAGGGCCATCGGGCCGTTGTCCATCGCCGGGGCGGCCAGGGACAACCGCGCCCCCAGGACCTCCAGCAGCACCAGCCACAGCGTGCCCAGGCTATCCGCCAGGAACAGGGCCGCTACCGCAGCCAGGGCGCACAAAAAAAGCGCCAAGGGTGGGCAGCGCCGCAGGCGCAGCCCCGTGCCCATGCCGGGCCGCTCCTGACAATAGCGAGCCACGGGCAACAGCAAAAAGCCGGCCTGGTAGAGCAGGTTCAGCCCCCAGTTCACCCCCTGACCGTCCAGGCCAGGAAAGGCCAGCGCCACCAGATAGCCCGCCAGATTCAGCGCCACCCGCCCAACACAGGCCAAAAAGTACAGCGCCGCCGCCGCCTCCAGGGTGGGGCGGCGGGGCCAGCCCGGAAAATCTGCGTCCATGTGATAGCGTTGAGCCATATCATATCTCCCCGCTGGCCAAGTGATACACCCCGGTGAGGCAATCCCGCCGGGCCACTTCCAGGGCGCTCACCCATGTCCCCGCCTGCTCCAGGCACTGGGCCACGGTGCGGTAGGCCAACTCCGGAAAGTTGTTTTCCCGGCTCAGGTGGCCCAGCAGGATGCGCTTGACCCCCCGGGCCGCCAGCTCCTGGGCGGCCCGGGCCGCGTCCTCGTTGGACAGGTGCCCCTTCCGGCCCAGAATGCGGCGCTTGAGCTCGTAGGGATAGCGCCCCGCCTTGAGCATTTCCACGTCGTGGTTAGATTCCAGCAGCAGCAGGTCGCACCCCTCCAGGGGGTCCATCCAGCTATCGCTCAGGTGGCCCAGGTCGGTGGCCACCGCCACCTTGATCCCCTGGGCGGCAAAGGCATAGCCCACCGGCTCCGCCGCGTCGTGGGGGATGGGGAAGGGCGTCACCTCCACCTGATTCAGGTAAAAGTCCTGTCCGGCGGGTATGACCCGGCGGTTGGCCGGGTCGATGGCCCCCACCTTGCCCGCCATGGCCTCCCAAGTGCCCTGGGTGGCGTATACCGGCAGGTGATACCGCCGGGACAGCACCCCTATGCCGGCGATATGGTCGGCGTGTTCATGGGTGACCAGCAGGGCGTCGAGCATGTCCGGCGCCACGTCCAGCTTTTTAAGTTCCGCGGCGATGCGCGCTCCGGACACCCCCGCGTCCACCAGCAGCCGGGTATCCTGAATGCGCACATAGGTAGCATTGCCGCTGGAACCGCTGAACAGCGGCGCAAAATCCATCTGCAAGCAGGGTCACGCCTTCCTCGTTGATTCCTCGGTTTGAAAAGAGGGGCCTTGTTCCGGCCTCTCGTCCAGCAGCGCCCGCAGCGCCGCCGCCACCTCCCGGGCCCCCTCCAGGGTGTTGAGATGGGCCCGCGCCCGGGCGCATCCCGGGTATCCGGACAGGTACCAGGCGGCGTGGCTGCGCATCTCCAGCACCGCGCTGCGCTCTCCCCGCAGGGCCACCTCCATGTCCAGATGCCGCAGGGCGGTTTCCACCCGCTGGGCAAAGCTGGGCGGCGGGCAGGGCGCCCCCTTCAGGGCGCAGGCGATTTGCCGAAATATCCAGGGATTGCCCCGGGCCGCCCGGCCCACCATCACCCCGGCGCACCCCGTCTCTTTCATCATGTCCAGGGCCCGTTGGGCGCTGGTCACGTCCCCATTGCCGATCACCGGAATGGACAGCGCCGCCGCCGCCTCGCCGATGAGGGACCAGTCCGCCGCGCCGCCGTAGAACTGGGTGCGGGTGCGGGGGTGCAGAGTCACCGCCGCCGCCCCGGCTTCCTGGGCCACGCGGCACAGCAGCAGGGCGTTTTTGTGGTCCTCGTCCCAACCGGCTCGCAGCTTCACCGTCACCGGGCAGGGCACCCGGCGGACCACCGCCTGGATGACCGCCCCAGCCAAGGCGGGCTGGCGCATCAGGGCCGCGCCGTCGCCTCCGGACACGATCTTAGGGGCGGGACAGCCCATGTTCAGGTCGATAAAGTCGAACCCCGGATACAGCCGCCCGGCTGCCTCGGCCATAATCTGGGGCTCGTGGCCGAAAAGCTGCAAGCCCAACAGGCCCTCCCGGTCCGGTTGGCGGGCCAGCAGGGCCAATGTCTGCCTGGACTGAGGGGCGTACAGGTAGCCCTTGGCGCTGAGCATCTCTGTCACCGCCCAGGCTGCGCCCTGCTGGTAGCACAGCAGGCGAAAGGGCATATCGCTGACCCCCGCCATGGGCGCCAGGCCCCCGCCGGCGGGGAAGGTCAGGCCGCCGATGGTCATGAGGCGGCGGGCGCTGGGGTGGGCGCGGGCGTGGCGGTGGGCGCCGGGGTGGGCTCCAAAATCACCTGGGTCTGGGTCATGCCCGCGATCTTCCATTGCCCCTTTTCCCGATACAGGGTCATGCGGTAGCGCCCGCCCTGCCAGGCGGGGGGCGATGAAGAGAGCACGCCGCTCTCCACCAGGGATTTTTTGCTGGACAGGATGGTCCCCTTGATCTCCGGCACCCGGTAGACGATGGTGGCCTGGGCGGTATCCTCCCAGGGCCAGCTCCACACCCACTCCAGGGTGACGTCGGACTCAAAGGAGGTGATGTCGTAATTGGCGTAGGGCGATTCATCGGAATAGCCCACGTTCAGTGCCTCGTCGGCATAGAGAAAATCGTCCCGGAAGAAGTTGTGCAGGTCCTCGCCGCCCTCCCGGGTGAGGATGACCTGGGTTCGCAGCTCCATGCCGTCGGACAGCAGGATGTAGATGTTGGCCGCGTTCATGGACAGGTAAAAGGCCAATATGAGCACCGCCACCACCACCGTAAACACCAGCAGCCGCGACGCGATAAACCACATGAAACGACGTACGTACTTCACCTTGGCATGTCTCCAATCCGCCCCGTGGGGCTGCTCCCATTATACCACCATCGCGCCTGTGCGCTCAAGGAAGAAAGGGTTACGCCGGGCGCTGCGCCCCCCATTCCCCGGCCGGGGCGTCCGGGAGCTAATCCATGGTTTCCAGCAATTCCCGCATGTCCTCGATCATCTGCTCGTCCTGCAGGCGGAACTTAAACTCCACCCGGCGGGAGGCGGTCTTATCCACCGTGCCGTCCTCGGCGTAGATGGGGTTGGAATAGCTGCGGCCGTTGGCCGTGGCAATCTGGCGCAGGCGCTGCTTCTGGCCGCCGGTGATCTGGTTGTAATCGTCCCCCAGGATGTACTCCATCACCGACAGCGCCCGCTCCTGGGACAACTTCAGGTTGCTCATGTAGGTGCCGTCGGTGTCGGTATGGCCTTCGATGATGATCTCCGCGATGTTGGCGCTGTTCTGGGGATCCATCAGCACCGACAGGTATACCGGCAGGAACTCGTCCAGCACCCGCTTGCCTTCCTCCTTGAGCTCGGACTTGGCCACGTCAAAGAGCACGTTGGCGTCCAGGGTGATGGAACCGGTCTGCTGGTCCACCGTGGCCCGAATGCCCGCCTCCTGCATGGCCTGGGCCAGGGAGGCGATGATGCGGGCCCGAACGCCCACCAAGGCGTCCAGCTTTTCCTGCTGCTGGGCCATCTGGTCCTGCTGCTGGCTGAGCAGCGCCCGGGCCGCGTCCATGTCCAGCTGCTGCTGCTCCAACAGGGCCTGCTGCTGGGACAGCTGGGCTTGGGCCTGGTCCAGGGCGGACTGCTGGCTCTCCAGCAGGGCGTTCTTTTCCTCCAGCTCGGTGCGCTGCTGAGACAGCATGGCCTCGGAGGAATTGAGCTCCTCCTCGAACAACAGCAGTTTGGCCTGTTGGGTGATCAGCTCCTGCTCCGATTGGGTCAGCTTTTCCTGGGAGGCCTTTAGCTCCTCGTCCTTGACGGTGAGCTCGGCCTCCTTCTGGTCCAACAGCCCCGACTGGCGCATCAGCTCCGCCGTCTTGATCTCCAGCATGTCCAGGTATTGGTACACGCTGTAAAACATCACCAGCACGAAAATCAGCAGCAGGGCGCTCATCAGATCGGAAAAGCTGAGCCAAAAGCTGCCCGCCCCTTGGGACGGCCTGGAGCCCTTGCCCCGCCGGGTAGTATACCGCATAATTCCCTCCTATCGATTGGGGTACATGGCCTGGGTCAGCCGGTCCACCGCCTCGTCCAAGGCGTCCTGGGCGCGGCGCAGGGCGTCGGTGAGCCGGTCCGCCTGCCGGGCGTATAGATCCGCCGCCCCATCCACCGTGTCGGGCAGCCGGGCGATGGTGTTTTTCACGTCCTCGATTACCCAACCCATGCGCTCCACCACTTCGTTGGTGGACTTGAAAAAGGCGTTGTAGGTGCGATCGATGTCCTTGGAGATGCCGCCCACCAGCGCCTTGTGGTTGGTGGCCAGCACGTCCCCGGATTGCTTCAGGGAAGCGGCGGCCTCCCCCATGGACTGCTTCAGGGAAGCGGCGGCCTCCCCCATGGACTGGGCTGCGGCCTGGCTTTCGGCGCTGAAGGCGTGCATAAACTTTTCCCCTGCGGCCTGGAAACGGTCCAGGGACTCGCTCACCTGGCTTTGCAGGTGGCCCACCGCCTGCAGGTAGTTGTTGTACTGCCGGGCCACCAGCTCCAGGTGCTCCCCGTTGGCGGCCAGACGGTCTTGGTTCTCCCCCGCTTGGGCGGCGGCGGCGTTCAGCTTTTCCAGGTATTCATCCAGCCGGGTGGCGAAGGCCCCGGACAGCTGGGCCGCCTGGACGATGTTGTGGGATACCTGGCCCAGCCCCTCGATGCACTGACGCAGGTAGTCGTTCAGCTTCACCTGGTTGCGGCCGGTCTCCTCCAAGGTCTGGGCCAGCTGCTGGAACTGGCCGTCCATGGCCGCGTTCATCTGCTGCATGAACCGCTGCACCACCAAGTCCACGCCCCGCAGCTGCTCCCGGGTGGCGAAGGCCATGAACTCATCCAAGCTGTTTTGCAGTCCCTGGTAGCTCTTGCCGATGGACATGGCGATGCCCTTGCCCATCTTGTCCACCAGATCGGAGGACAGGTTCTCCGCCATGCGGGAAATCAGCGCGGTCTGCTCCTGCTGGTAGATGGCGATCTGGGTCATGGGGTCCACAGACACCACCCCGGCGTACTCGTTCATGGCGCTGTAAAAGCTGGTCAGCGCCCGCAGGGCCGAGCCGTTGACGATGCGCACGATGAGGGTGGTGGCAATGCTGCCCACTACGCCCACGATGGAAGTGGTGAAGGCGTAGCGCACCCCGGGCAGCAGGGTGCGGATGGAGGCCATAACTGCCTCGGAATCCTGCATGTCGAAGCCGGAAAGGCCGGTGGTCATGCCGATCAGCGTGCCCAGAAAGCCCAAGGACACCATGAGCCCCGGGGCCGCGTCGGCGAATTGGGCCCGGCCCGGCGCGTCGATCACCGTCTCCTCGTTGATGAAATCCTCCACATTGCTGGGATTATGGAATTCGCCGTCGGCGAAAAAGAGGTTGTTCAGGTATTCCTTCCAATGGGGATAGAGCGCGCCTTTGCCCAGGAAATCCTCCTCCTGCCAGGAACGCTTGGAGTGTTCGCCCTTTCTGATCTGCCGCACCGCCCGGCCCAATAGGCGCCGGGTGTTGACGACGGGCGCTACGCATTTCACCATGACGATGACGAACAGCACCGCGATGGCTATGTAGACCAAGGCGCTGGCAAGGTCGGTGGTTAAGCTTGCCATGAATTGGGTCATCCAATCCCATCCTCTCTCTCGCCGGGATGGCGCAAATTGTCAATAAGCCTTGGACGGCGGCGGGGCCGCCCCGGTTCCCTATATTCCTTATGTATTATACCAGAGCCGCCGCCGCAATTCAATGGCGCAATTGGGACAATTCCCACCAGAACGGGGGGAGGCCGGTAAAACCGTGCCTCCAACGGGGGCGCCTTCCCGGCGGAAGGCGCCCCCGCCTTTATACCCCCCGCGCCGGGCCGGCCGCCGGAATCGCCAAGGCGATTCCGGCG
>DSLFC04102__coassemble_1319_pt1 | contig 15119 bp, 12 predicted proteins | sample DSLFC04102__metabat2_low_PE_004 | metagenome-assembled genome bin DSLFC04102
AAGCTTCGCCCCCCTGCCCCTTGGGGCCCCCCTATTGGTCCCGCTCCGGCTCCTGCCAGGGCAGGTAAAATTCCTCAAAACGCACCGGCTCCGCCCGGCCCAGCGTGGCGGCCGTCAGCCCGTCTATGACGGCTTGCTCATCCTGCTGCCGCACCACCAGGGTCAACGTCACCTTCTCCGCGAAGGTCTTATCCTCCACCCGGACCGGCTGGTCCTTCAGGTAGTGCTCGGCCCGGCCCAGCAGGCTGTAGTCCAGGTCCACCAGGTATCGGGCCGTAGGGTACATCGTTCCCACGCCCGCGCCCCGCAGGGCCGCCGCAGCGCCCTGGGTATAGGCCCGCACCAGGCCGCCCGCCCCCAGTAGAATGCCCCCGAAATACCGCGTCACCACCACGGCGCAGTCGGTGACCTTCTGGGCCTTGAGCACCTCCATCATGGGCAGGCCCGCAGTGCCGCCGGGCTCGCCGTCGTCGCTGTAGCGCATGATGCCAAAGTTGCGGCCCACCACGTAGGCATAGCAGTTGTGGGTGGCGTCATGGTGCTTTTCCCGAATGGCGCGGATGAAGGCCAGGGCCTCCTCCTCGCTTTGCACCGGCGCGCCCTGGCCGATGAAGCGGGACTTGTTGATGACGAAGCTCTCCTCGCCCCGCTTCATCAGGGTTTTATAGGGCGCCGGGTTCACCGCTTCAGCACCAGCAGGCAGTATTTTTTCTTGCCCGCCCGCAGCAGTAGCCCTTCGCCCTCCAACTGCTGGGCATTCACCCGGGCGTCCACGTCCTCCACCTTCTGGTCCCCCAGATACAGGGTGGTGCGCCGGGCTTCGCCCTTGGACTTGCACAGCCCACCCAGCACGGCCAAGCCGCACAACCGGTTATCCTCCTCCAACTGGGCCGGGGTGATCTCCACCTTGGGCACCGAGCCCGCCGCGCCGCCGCCGGAGAACAGCGCCTCCGCAGCCTCCCTCGCCTGGTCTGCTTCCTGCTGGCCGTGGATCAGCCGGGTGACCTCGTAGGCCAGCACCCGCTTGGCCTCGTTGATAGCCGAATCCTTCAAGGCGCCCAGCCGCCTGACCTCCTCCATGGGCAGGAAGGTGAGCAGGGCCAGGCACTTTTCCACGTCTGCGTCGTCCACGTTGCGCCAGTACTGGTAGAACTCGTAGGGGCTGGTACGGTTGGGGTCCAGCCACAGGGCGCCCTTTTCGGTCTTGCCCATCTTCCTGCCGTCGTGGGTGAGCAGCAGTTTAAAGGTGAGGGCGAAGGCACTCTTGCGCTCCTTGCGCCGGATCAAATCCGCGCCGGAGAGCATATTGCTCCACTGGTCATCGCCGCCGGTCTGCAAGGTGCAGCCGTACTGTTTGAACAGCTCCAGGAAATCGTAGGACTGCATCAGCATGTAGTTGAACTCCAGGAAGGTGAGGCCCTTCTCCAAGCGCTGCTTGTAGCACTCGGCGGTGAGCATCCGGTTCACCGAGAACAGAGCCCCCACGTCCCGCAGGAAATCGATATAGTTGAGGGTGCGCAGCCAGTCGGCGTTGTTGACGATCATGGCGCAGTTGGGCTTTTCGGGATCAAAGTCCAGAAAGCGCCCCATCTGCCTTTTGATGCAGGCCACGTTGTGGTCGATGGTTTCCACGCTCATCATCTTGCGCATGTCGGTCTTGCCCGAGGGGTCGCCGATCATGGCGGTGCCGCCCCCCATCAGGGCGATGGGCCGGTGCCCCGCCCGCTGCAGATGGGCCATGGCCATGATGGGGATATAGTGGCCGATGTGCAGGCTGTCGGCGGTGGGGTCAAAGCCGGTGTAAAAGGTGATGGGCTCCCCCGAGGCGAAAGCCTTTTCCAACTCGTCCTCGTAGGTGATCTGGGCCACAAAGCCCCGCTCCCGCAAGATATCCAAGGCGCTCTTCATCTGTCTTCCTCCTCGTTTATGTGGTAAGCAGCCTGTTTAGTTTCCGCTCTTCTCCTCTATCAACGCCTTCAGGGCGTCCATGCCCTGGTCGATCTGCTCCAGGGAGCTGTTGGAGAAGTTGAGGCGCAGCGTGTTGTGATGGCCGCCCTCGCAATAGAAGTGGGTGCCCGGCACATAGGCCACATTGCGCTGCACCGCCTCCTGGAACATGGCTGTGGCGTCCACGTCCTTGAGCTCCGCCCACACGAACAACCCGCCCTGGGGCCTGGTGAATACGGTGCCCGCCGGCCACTGGGCCAGCTTTTCCAGCATCTTATCCAGCTGAGCCTTGTAGTCCCGGCAGATGCGCTTCAGGTGCCCGAGCATGAGCCCGTTGCGCAGGTAGGCGTCCACGATGGCCTGGTTCAGCAGCGGCGAGTGTACGTCCACCGATTGCTTGCCGATGACCAGCTTGCGCATGATGGCCTGGTTGTCGGTGGCCGCGTAGCCCACCCGCAGTCCGGGAGACACCAGCTTGGAGAAGGAGCCCAGGTATACCACCCAGCCCTCCTTGTCGAAGGACTTGATGGCGGGCAAGGGCTCCCCGGTGAAGCGCACGTCACGGTAGGGATCGTCTTCCGCCAATACTACCCCGTACTTAGCCGCCAGGGCGCACAGCTGCTCCCGCCGCTCCAGGGGTAGCGTCCTGCCCGTGGGGTTCTGGAAGGTGGGGATGATGTACATGAGCTTGGGGCTCAGCTCCTTCATCAGCGCCTCGGCCTCCTCAGGAATCACCCCCTCCTCGTCGCTGGGCAGGGGCACCAGCTTGACCCCATAGGTCAAAAGCGCCTGGAGCGCTCCCAGGAAGGTGGGGCTCTCCACCAGCACCACGTCGCCCGGGTTGCAGGTGGCCTTTACCAGCAGATCCAACGCCTGGCCTGAACCCTGGGTGGGCAGAATCTGATCCGGGGTCATGTGAAGGCCGCAGGGTTCGATGAACTGGGCCACCGATTCCTTCAGGGGCTTAAACCCCTCGGTGGCGCCATATTGCAGCAGCACCCAACCGTACTGGGTCAGCGCCTGGCTGGACAGTTGGGCGATCACCTCGGGCTCCAGGGCGGATACCGCCGGGTTGCCTCCTGCAAAGGAAATCATGCCCGGCTTGCCCAGCAAGTGGAAGATGGCCCGAATTGCGCTGCCTGTCAGTGGCCTCATGTGATCGGACAACATGCTCTCTGTATACTGCATCCATACCCCTCCTCAAAAAATAAGCGCCTTCCTGCCCATAGGGCGGGAAGGCGGACCTACCGCTGTACCACTTCCGTTCGCCGGGACAGCAAACGCCATCCGGCCTTGGGGCGCGTTCACGGGCGCAAACCGGGAAGGGCTACTGCCACTTCGCCCCCCCGCTCCGGGATGTATAAGACCGGCCCCGCCTCCCCCTTCCACCAACCGGGGGTTCTCTGGACGCGCCGCATCCGGCCCTTTTTCCCTTCATCGCGTTTAGGGGGAGTATAGCACAGCGGCGGCGCTTTTGTCAAGGGCGGGAAGATAAACTAACTGCCTTCCGGCTCCCTGGCCGGCCAGGGGGCCGGGGGGCAAAGCCCCCCGGCCCCCCTGCCTCGGGGGGCAAGGCCCCCCGGACCCCCTACGGGCCGCCCGCCGTCCAAGGGCCCTTCCCCGCACCGGGCGGCCGGAAGCGGGGGCGCGCAAGGGCCCGGGGGACGCGCCCCCGGGCCCTTTGCCGCTGAAGGCGGCCATGCGATCTCGCCGTTTATGCCGCCAGGTCCTGCTCCGCCAGCACGAAGGCGGCGGCGCTGGAGCCGGCGATACGGCCGAACACCACGATGTCGGCCACCGCGTTGCCGCCCAGCCGGTTGGCGCCGTGGATGCCGCCGGTGACTTCGCCTGCGGCGAACAGGCCGGGAATGGCCTGACCCTCGGTGCTGATCACCTGGGCCTGGGTGTCGATCTTCAGGCCGCCCATGGTATGATGGATACCGGGGGCGATTTTAATGGCATAGAAGGGGGCGGTATCCAGGGGCTGGGCGAAGGAGGTGCGCCCGAACTGGGCGTCCTCGCCTGCGGCCACCGCCGCGTTCCAATCGTTCATGGTCTGGGCGAAGGCTTCCGCGTCCATATCCAGGGCCTGGGCCAGGGCTTCATAGGTATCGCCCTGGACGGTATAGCCGCTGTTGATGTAGCCGGCGATAACGCTGGAGGCGTCCACCATCTTCTGGTCGATGATCAGGTAGGCGTAGGAGCCGGTCTGGGCGATTTCCGCCGCAGATACCACGTCCCGGGTGCCCACTTCGTCGATGAAGCGCAGGCCCTCCTGGTTCACCAGGATGGCGCCGTCGCCCCGCAGGCCCTCGGTGATCAGGGCGCTGGTGGCCTGCTCTACGGTGGGATGGATCTGGATCTGCTCCATGTCCACGGTGGCCGCGCCTACCGCCTGGCCCATGGCGATGCCGTCGCCGGTGGCGCCGGGGGCGTTGGTGGTGACGAAGCCGGCCAGGTCGGGCTTATAGCTGGCCACCATCTCCAGGTTGGCGCCGAAGCCGCCGGTAGCCAGCACCACGGCGGGAGCGGACACGGTGAACTCGCCCCCCGCGTTCTTGGCCTTCACGCCCTGGACCGCGCCGTTATCCATGAGGATTTCGGTGGCCTGGGTCTCCAGCATCAGGGTGATCTGCGGGGTCTCCTGGACCCGCTGGGTGAAGATGGGCACCAGGTAGCTGCCCACGGAGATGGTCTTGCCCTCTTCGTTCACCGGGCGGTGGATGCGCTTCACCGACGCGCCGCCAAAGGAGCCCACGCTGGTCAGGTCGGCGCCGATGGTGTGCAGCCAGGCGATACCGTCCGCCGCCTGCTCCGCCAAAGCGGACACCAGGGCCGGGTCGTTCAGGTTCTTGCCGCCCACCAGGGTATCCAGCTCAAACAGCTCCACGCTGTCGAAGTAGCCCTCCGGCGCGGCCTGATAATCGGCGTACTGCTGCTCCACCGTCTGGATGAGCTGGGCCAGTTCCTGGCCGTAGTCCGCCTTGGCGCTCTCCAGGGTCTTCTCCACGCCGGCGCTCTCGGTAAACTCCATCACCGCCTGCTCCGGCGTGCCCGCCGCGTTCATGCCGCCGGTGGAGCGCACGGTGTTGCCGCCGGTGGCGCCCATCTTCTCCAACAGCACCACGCTCTGGGCGCCATCCTCAACCGCCTGCAGCGCCGCCACCATGCCTGCGCCGCCAGCGCCCACGATGACCACGTCGCAGCTCATGTCTTCCGTCGCCTGGACGGCGGTATCTACCGGGCCCATGTAGTCCTCCACGTTCAGCCCCGCCGCCTCAATGGCCTGGGTCACCGCCGCGATGACCGCCTTGGAGGAATTGGTGGCCCCCGCCACCGTGTCCACCGCCACGCTCTGGCTCGCCACCATCTCGTCGATCAGCCGCGCAATGGCCACGTCACCCAGCCCGGCGGTTTCGCTGTGCTGGGCCTCGATGGACGCGATCTGGTTTCCCTCGAAGTACACGCTGACCGTCACTTCGCCGTTGTTGCCCATGGCGGAGCCGGTATACGCCTCTTGAGCCATGGCCGTTCCGGCCAGCATGGTCAGAACCATTACCAGCGCCAGCAGCAGCGATGTCGCCTTTCTCATGATCAAATCCCCCTCAATATATCGATAATGTGGGAATGATTTCCCGCACACAGTATAGCACATTCCCCTCCCCAGATACATTAATATTCTCTTAATTTCCTGCAAGAAATCGTGGCAAGCCCGGCCTGCCCTCAGGCGAGGCGGCGGGGAGAGGCCCTGTGGCCCATTTCTCAAGGCGGGGGCCAGGGGCCACTGGGGCGGGGAGCTTCGCTCCGTTTGCCGGGCGGGGCAAAGGAAGAGCCCCCGGCCAGGCGGCAAACCGCAAGGCCGGGGGCTCAGGGCTGGGGCCGGGGGCTAAAAGAGCTTTTCAAAGTTTTTGTATTCCTTGCGCAGGTGGTAGCCGCAGGCCAGGTAGAAGGCGTGGGCGCCGGTGCGCACCGTGCCGGTGACCGTGCGTACGCCGTCGCACTTTTCCCAGCGGGCCCATGTCTCGGCCTCCTGCAGCAGGGCGCGGCCCATGCCCATGCCCTGGCAGGCCGGGTCCACGGCCAGGGAAATCAGGTTTTTCTGGGGAGCGCGGTAGCAGGTTTCGTAATCCGCCCCGTGGAGGTAGGCGGTCACTTGCCCCGCCTTTTCCGCCACCCAGATGCGGTTCTGGGGCTTTTGCAGCAGGCGGGCCACCCGGGCCCGGGTCTGGTCGGGCACCACTTCATAGCCCAAGGAGCGATGGGTAAGCACGCTGATGGCTTCGCCGTCCTCGGGCAGGGCGGGGCGCACCACGAAGGGGCGCACGGTGGCCCAATAGCGCTGCACTACCCGGCCCTCCTGCTGGGTTTCCCCCTCGAAGGTGCCGCCACAGGCCATGATGGTGCGGCGGGATGCCTCGTTGTCCTTCTCGCAGGTGACCAGCGCCCGGCTCAGGTTCAGGGCGGGGCACACCCGGGTGAGGGCCAGGCGCAGCATTTCCTTGCCGTAGCCCCTGCGCCGCTGGCTAATGCGGATGGAATAGCCGATGTGGCCGCCGTACTGGAACAGGGCATCGGTGAGACGGTGGCGCACGTTCACCGTGCCCACCAGCATATCGTCCTCCTCTCGGATGCACAGCATGGTGGTAGCTGGAACCAGGCCGGGGCCCACGGTTTCCTCTTTCAGGTTGTCCGTCACCTGGCTGAGCCAATCGCCGTAGCGCTGGTATTGTCCCAAGTAGGCGGAGCCATTGATAATTTCATCGCCCTCGTTTAAAAATTCCTGCCTGTAGTCCATCACCCGGGCCTCGTCCTCGGGGCCGGGCGTCTTTAAATACAGCATTTTATTGTCCTCCTTGCTTTTATTCTCATTATACCACAGAAATGCGCATGGAACAAGTTGACAAACATCCTGCGCCGTTTTACAATTGCGGGGATAAGGAGTGTTTCGAGGGTGAAAGACTATCAAAGAGGTTTGAAAGACGGGGTGGCCATCGGCCTGGGATACTTGTCGGTGGCCTTTTCCTTTGGCATCAACGCGGTGTCCGGCGGGCTTACCGTGCTGCAGGCGCTGCTGATCTCCATGTGCAACGTGACCAGCGCCGGGCAGCTGGCCGGGCTGGACCTTATGGTGAAGCTGGCCCCCCTGGCGGAGATGGCCCTGGTGCAGCTGACCATCAACATCCGCTATTCCCTGATGTCCATCTCCCTGTCCCAGAAGCTGGCGCCGGAGGTGACCACGCCCCACCGGATGGCCATCGCCTTTGTGAACACGGACGAGGTGTTCGCGGTGGCCAGCGCCCAGCCGGGGCTGCTAGGCCGGGGATACCTGTACGGGCTGATCACCATGCCCTTTGGGGGCTGGGCCCTGGGCACTCTGCTGGGGGCGGCGGCGGGAGAAATATTACCCGGCTTCCTCACCCAGGCCCTGGGCATTATGATCTACGCCATGTTCATCGCCATCGTGCTGCCCCCCGCCAAGAAGAGCAAGCCCATCCGGTTCGTGGTCCTAGCGGCTGGGGCGCTGAGCGTATTGTTCTATTATATGCCGGGCCTGCATCTGTCCAGCGGCCTGTCCATCATCGTGTGCGCGGTGGCGGCGGCGGCGTTGGGCGCTTGGCTGTTCCCGGTGCGGGAGGCGGAAGGCTGATGCCCTGGAGAACCTTTTTGACCTATCTGGCGGTGATGGCCGGGGTGACCTACCTTACGCGGATGGCGCCCCTGGCGCTGTTCCGCAAGCGGATACGCAACCGGTTTATCAAGTCCTTTCTGTGCTACGTGCCCTACGCGGTGCTCACCGCCATGACCTTGCCGGGCATCCTATATTCCACGGGCAGCGTGGCCAGCGCTGCGGCGGGCTTCGCCGTGGCGGCGTTGCTTTCCTGGAAGGAAAAATCGCTGCTGCTGGTGGCGGTGTGCGCCGCTTTGACGGTGGCGGCGGTGGGCGTCATTTTGGGGGTGAACCTATGAAGCGGTTGGCTGGATACCTGAAGGATTACCGGCTGGAGAGCCTGCTGGGCCCGCTGTTTAAGTTGATCGAGGCCGGGTTCGAGCTGTTGGTTCCCCTGGTGGTGGCCGCCATTATCGACCAAGGCATCGGCGGCGGCGACGGCGGCTACATCGCCCGGATGGGCGCCCTCATGGTGGGGCTGGGGGCCGCCGGGCTGGCCTGCTCCCTCACCGCCCAGTACTTCGCCGCCCGGGCCGCGGTGGGGGCGGCTACCGCCATGCGCTGGGACCTGTTCCGGCGCATTCAGCAGCTGGGCTATCCGGAATTGGACAAGCTGGGCTCCTCCACCATGATTACCCGGATGACCAGCGATATCCAGCAGGTGCAGTCGGGGATCAACCTGACGCTGCGCCTGTTCCTGCGCTCGCCCTTCATCGTGTTCGGGGCCATGGCCATGGCCTTTACGGTGGATACTCAGGCGGCCTGGGTGTTCGTGGGGGCCATTCCCCTGCTGGCGCTGGTGGTGTTCGGCATCATGGCCGTCACCATGCCCCGCTACCGCCAGGTCCAGGGCGCCCTGGACCGGCTCACCGGCAAGACCCGGGAGAATCTGGCCGGGGTGCGGGTGGTGCGGGCCTTCGCCCGGGAGGAGGCGGAGGTGGCGGATTTCGACGGGCGCAACCAGGCCCTCACCGCCATGCAGAAGGGGGTGGGGCACATCTCCGCGCTGATGAACCCGGTCACCTACCTGCTGATCAACCTGGCGCTGATGCTGCTGATCTGGACCGGCGCCTGGCGGGTGGAGGGCGGCTTCATCACCCAGGGCGCGGTGGTGGCCCTGGTGAACTACATGAGCCAGATCCTGGTGGAGCTGATCAAGCTAGCCAACCTGATCGTCACCATGACCCGGTCCATGGCCTGCTGGGGCCGGGTGCAGGATATGCTGGACACCCCCGTGTCCATGGCGGAGCGCCGGGAGAGCCTGGGCGAGGCGGACCGGCAGGGCCCCGCCGTGGCCTTCCAGGACGTGTCCATCACCTATCCCGGCGCAGGCGCGCCCGCCCTCACCGGCGTCAGCTTTACCGCTGCGCCGGGGCAGACGGTGGGCATTATCGGGGGCACAGGCGCGGGCAAGAGCACCCTGGTGGACCTGATCCCCCGGTTCTACCAGGCCACCCAGGGCCGGGTGCTGGTCCAGGGCCGGCCGGTGGAGGACTGGGCTCAGGCGGAGCTGCGGGGCCTGGTGGGCCTGGTGCCCCAGAAGGCGGTTCTGTTCGCCGGCACGGTGCGGGAAAACATGCGCTGGGGCAAGCCCGACGCCACCGACCAGGAGATCATCCAGGCGCTGCAGCGGGCCCAGGCGTGGGAGTTCGTCAAGGACAAGCCGGGGGTGCTGGACTTCAAGGTGGAGCAGCGGGGCCGCAACCTGTCCGGCGGCCAGCGCCAGCGGCTGACCATCGCCCGGGCGCTGGTGCGCAAGCCCCCCATCCTGATCCTGGACGACAGCGCCTCGGCCCTGGATTTCGCCACCGACGCCCGGCTGCGCACCGCCATCCGGGAGATGCCCGGGCAGCCTACGGTGTTCATCGTCAGCCAGCGCGCCTCGGCCATCCAGTACGCCGACCTGATCCTGGTGCTGGATGACGGCAAGGTGGTGGGCCAGGGCACCCACCAGCAGCTGATGGACAGCTGCCAGGTGTACCAGGAGATCTACTACTCCCAGTTCCCCAAGGAGGCGGTATAGCATGGGCCAGATGAAGACGCTGAAACGGGTGCTGCGCTACATCCGCCATTACCTGGGCCTGGTGAGCCTGTCCATCGCCCTGGCCGCCCTCACGGTGGTGCTCACGCTGTACGTGCCGGTGCTCACCGGCCAGGCCATCGACGGCATCGTCCAGGCGGGCCGGGTGGACTTTCATCAGGTGGCCGCCGCCCTGTGGCGCATCGGCCTGGCGGTGGTCCTCACCGGGCTGGGCCAATGGCTGATGAACGTCATCAATAACCGCATCACCTACGACACGGTGAGGGATATCCGGGCGGAGGCCTTCCGCAAGCTGCAAAAGCTGCCCCTGTCCTACCTGGACCAGCGGGGCGGCGGTCAGGTGGTGAGCCGTCTCATCACCGACGTGGACCAGTTTGCCGACGGACTGCTCATGGGCTTTACCCAGCTCTTTACCGGGGTGCTCACCATCATCGGCACTTTGCTGTTCATGCTGTGGGTGAACGTGCGCATCACCCTGGTGGTGGTGCTGATTACCCCGGTGTCCTTGCTGGTGGCCAGCTTCATCGCCAAGCGCACCTACGACATGTTCCGGGAGCAGTCCCAGATCCGGGGGGAGCAGACCGCCCTGGTGGACGAGATCATCAGCGGGCAGAAGGTGGTCAAGGCCTTCTCCCAGGAGAACATGGTGTCGGAGAAGTTCGACCAGGTGAACCAGCGCCTGGCCAAGTGCTCGGTGAAGGCCATCTTCTTCTCCAGCATCACCAATCCGGCCACCCGTTTCGTCAACGGGCTGGTGTACGCCGGGGTGGGCATCGTGGGCGCCTTTACCGCCCTGTCCGGCGGCATCAGCGTGGGCATGCTCAGCTGCTTTTTGAGCTACGCCAATCAATACACCAAGCCCTTCAACGAGATCAGCGGCGTGGCTACCGAGCTTCAGAACGCCCTGGCCTGCGCGGCGCGAATCTTTGAACTGCTGGACGAGCCGGAGCAGGCTCCCGACGGCAGCCAGGCCCTGGAGCAGGCCCGAGGCCAGGTGGATATCCAGGACGTGTGCTTCAGCTATAGGCCGGAGCAAAAGCTCATCGAGCACTTCAGCCTGACGGCCAAGCCGGGCATGCGGGTGGCCATCGTGGGCCCCACCGGCTGCGGCAAGACCACCATGATCAACCTGCTGATGCGCTTTTACGAGGTGGACGGCGGGGCCATCCTGGTGGACGGGACGGACATCCGCGCCCTGACCCGGCGCAGCCTGCGCCGGAGCTACGGCATGGTGCTCCAGGAAACCTGGCTCATGGAGGGCACCGTGGCCCAAAATGTTGCTTTTGGCCGGCCCGAAGCCACCATGGAGGAGATCCAGGCGGCCTGCCGGGCGGCCCACTGCCATTCCTTCATCATGCGCTTGCCCCAGGGCTATCAGACGGTGATCGGGGATGACCTGGGCGGCCTGTCCCAAGGGCAAAAGCAGCTGCTGTGCATCGCCCGGGTGATGCTTTCCCTCCCGCCCATGCTGATCCTGGACGAGGCCACCTCCTCCATCGACACCCGCACCGAGCTCAAGATTCAGGAGGCCTTCGCCCACATGATGCAGGGCCGGACCAGCTTTATCGTGGCCCACCGCCTGTCCACCATCCGCAGCGCCGACGTCATCGTGGTGATGCGGGACGGCCGCATCGTGGAGACCGGCGCCCACCGCCAGCTGCTGGACAAGGGCGGCTTCTACGCCCAGCTATACAACAGCCAGTTCGCCCACTGACCTCTGCCCGGCGGGAAAAGGCTGGGGCCCGGCGTTTCAAGGCTGGGGCCCGGCGCTTCGAGGCTGGGGCCCGGCGTTTCACGCCGGGCCCGGCGGCAGGAAAAGGCCGGCCATGGCATAGCCACGGCCGGCCTTTTCCTGCCGCCCCTTTAGGCGATGGGGCCCCGGGTTTCCACCTGCAGCCGGTCCGCGGCCCGGCGCAGTTCGCCTACCGTGGCCCCGGCAGCCACCTTTTCGTACAGGCCCAGGATCATGCCCATCAAGGGCTCCTGCTCCGTCAGGCCGGATACCTCCTGCAGCACCCTTTGGGCGTTCTGGCGGGTCTGGGCCTGGCCGCTGCCCTCCAGATGGGCCCGCACCGCCGCCGCCGCGCCCAGGCAGATGAAGGCGGGAATCACGTCATGCTCCAGGCACAGCCGGGCCGGACCGATGAGCCGGTCGGTGGCTTTCAGCTTGCGGGTGGTGTCCCCGCCCACCCGGGCGCAGGTATCCCCCAGCGCCCGGTTCTCAAACCGGGTGAGCAGGTCGAACACGTGGTCCATGATGCCGCCGGCCTCCACGCCGTAGCATTTGCTCAGGGCCAAGGCGCTTTCGGTCATGGCGCTCTGGCAGATCAGGCGCACCTCGGCCTCCTGGATGGACTCGTAGATGTACTCATGCCCCTCCAGCATCCCCAGATAGGCGCAGGTGGCGTGGCCCATGTTGTGCACGTACAGCTTGCGGCGGATGTAGTAGTCGAAGGGACTATAGGGCACCAAGCGCTGAATATTGGGGATTTCACCCCGGAAGGCGTCCTTGTCCACCGGCAGGAACCCGTAGCGCTCCACGCACACCCGCAGGGGATTGCCCGCCTGCATTTGCGGCGTCTGCACCGGCACCATGCGCCCGATGGAGGCTTCCACCAGCCCCACGTTCTGGTCAAACCACTGCTGCTCCTGGGGGGTGAGGTGCTCCTTGAGCATCCCCTCCATCACCTTGTTGGCGTCCAGCAGGTTTTCGCAGATGATGATGTTCAGCGGCCCGCGCCCGGCGGCGCAGCGCAGCTTCAGCCCCTGGGCGATTACCGGGGCGATGTATTTCATCACGTTCACCCCTACCGCAGTGGCCATGATGTCCGCCTGGTCGATGGCCTGGGCCACCGCCTGGGGGTCCCGGCCGTCCACGGCGCTTACGCCCTGGATCATCTGCTCCTCATACCCGTCGCCCCACACGATGCGCACCGGGTATTGCCCGTCCCGGTTCAGCGCCTGCACCGTGGCCTCCACCACGTCCACAAAGCTCACCTGATAGCCGGACTGGGCAAACAGCGCCCCAATAAAACCCCGTCCAATGTTTCCCGCTCCATACATGACCGCTTTCATCTGTTTTCCTCCATTTTCAGCCTCTATCGCCGCGCTTTGCTGGTTTTCCATACCACCCTATATTATATCACTTTTCCCCCCCATTCTTCAAGAACCCCGCCCTCGCCAAAAAACGCGAAGCCCTGGCGCGGGAACCGGGTTTGTGGTATAATGGCCGCGTATGGAAGAATGTCAAAGGAGGCGTAGGTATGGCCCAGGCAAACGCCGTTACCGCCCTGCTGCTGGCCCTGATCGCCGGGCTGTGTACCCTGCTGGGGGCGCTGATCATCTTTTTTTCCAAGGGGAAAAACGAACGGCTGGTCACCGCCAGTTTGGGCTTTGCCGCCGGGGTGATGCTGGCGGTGTCCTTCGCCGACCTGTTCCCCCAGGGCCAAGACCTGCTGCTGGCCTGGGGCGGGCATACCAAGGGCGCCTTAACCGCCGTGGCCGCTTTCTGCGGCGGATTGGCCCTGGCCGCCGGCCTGGACCTGCTGGTGCCCCACGACGTCCCCGACCCGGCCACCGGGGACAAGCCTCACGCCAACCTATACCGGGTGGGTTTTATCTCCACCCTGGCCATCGCCCTGCACAACTTTCCCGAGGGCATCGCCACCTTTATGGCCGGTTATGAGAACATGACTTTAGGCTTATCGGTAGCCCTGGCCATCGCCCTGCACAACATCCCCGAGGGTATCTCGGTGGCCATGCCCATCTACTACGCCACGGGCAGCCGTAAAACATCTCTGAAATACTGCTTTTTGTCCGGCATTGCCGAACCGGTTGGGGCGCTGTTGGCCTTTCTGGTTCTTCGCCCCTTCATCAGCGACCTGCTGCTGGGGGCGGTGTTCGCCCTGATTTCTGGCATCATGGTGTACATCGCCGTGGAGGAACTGATCCCCACCTCCCGCCAATACGGCCATCACCGCCTGGCCCTGTGGGCCACCCTGGCCGGGGTGGTAGTGATGCTCCTCACCCACGCGATATAACCGCCCATCCCTTCAGCCTTCCGGCCGCGTCAACCGGCGTATCCACCGGTACCGGTTCACCCTCACCGCTCCCGCTATGCACTTGATGAGTTGGTCCGCGTTGAGACACAGCACCACCGCCGCCGGGGACCACTTCAGCACAAAGGCGGCCAACAGGCTCAGGGGAATGACCAGGCCCCATATGGTAATCAGGTCGTTGATCATGCCGAATTTGGCATCGCCTCCGCCCCGTATGATGCCGGTAATCACCGGCATTTGATAGGCGGTGCCGATCCCGGTGAGGCACAGCACCAGCAAAAATTGATTGGCCAATTCCTTGGTTTGGGGCCTCATATCCCTGTATAGGGATAGAATGGGCCAGCGCAAGGCGAAGAGCGCCCCGCTGGACACCACCCCGATGGCCAGGAACATGACCTGAAGCGTCTTGGCATAAGCCTTTACCCGGTCCATGTCGCCGCTGCCTACCGCGCCGCCCACCAGGATGGCGGCTACCGAAGCCGCCCCCACCGAGGCGGTCTTGAGGATAGAATAGAGGGTAGTGGCCATGGAATTGGCGGCGATGGTCCCGGCTGTCCCCGCCTCCATGTGGCCCAATATCACCGTCTGAAGCCCGGTAGAGATGCCCCACAGCCCGTTGATGATGATGGCCGGCGCGGCGGTGCGCAGGAAATCCCAGGCCAATTCCCTGTCCAGCGGCAACAGGCATTCCCGTCTCAGACATATCTTCTGATCCCACTTGGCCGCGTACAGCCAGGTGCAGGCCAGCGAGGCGATCCGGGCCGTCAAGGTGGCCGCCGCCGCCCCCTCTACCCCCCAGCGGGGAATGAGCAGGGCGTTCAGCGCCACGTTGAGCGCCAGGGCTACCAGGGCCGCCGCCAGGGCCAGCCGCACGGTGCCCACCCCTTGAAAGGCTTGCTGCAAGATGGTGGCTGCGGCAAAAATGGGAAAGGTCCACTTGATGATGTTCAGATATTTGACGCCTTCGCCTATGATGTCCTCCTGCGTTGTGAACAGGCCCAGCAACTGCCTGGGCAGCGCCCAGCAAGCCGCCAGCAGCGCCAGGGATACCCCTATGCCTCCCCACAGCCCTATGGCGGTCAGCCGCCGGATGGGCTGGGAGCGCCCCTGGGCCCAGTACTGGCTCAGCAGCACCACCAGTCCGCCTCCGAATCCATTGATTACCATCTGGAGGAAAAACTGAAGCTGGTTGACCGCCGCCGCTCCGGAGAGGGCGCTTTCGCTGTACGCCCCCAGCATGATGTTGTCCACCAGATTGACGCTGAGCACCACCACGTTTTGCAGCACGATGCTCCAGTACAGGGAGAAAAAGCTGCTCAGAAAGCCTTTATCCTTCAGCAGCATAATTTCACTCCTCTTATTCCCGCTTTTTGTTTTCGGTTCCTGGCCGGGCGCGGAGCGGGCG
>DSLFC04102__coassemble_1328_pt1 | contig 14963 bp, 13 predicted proteins | sample DSLFC04102__metabat2_low_PE_004 | metagenome-assembled genome bin DSLFC04102
AGCGGGCGATGTCCACCATGCAGTTGTCCTCGTCCATGACGATCATGCCGCCGGAACCCATCATGGAACCCGCCGCAATCAGGTTGTCATAGTCGATGGGGGTGTCCAGCAGGCTGGCGGGCAGGCAGCCGCCAGAGGGGCCGCCGGTCTGCACCGCCTTGAACTTCTTGCCGTTGGGAATGCCGCCGCCGATCTCGTAGATGATCTCCCGCAGGGTGGTGCCCATGGGCACCTCCACCAGGCCGGTATTGTTGATCTTGCCGCCCAGGGCGAATACCTTGGTGCCCTTGGAACGCTCGGTGCCCATGGAGGCGAACCAGTCCGCCCCGTTCAGGATAATCTGGCACACGTTGGCGTAGGTTTCCACGTTGTTCAGGATGGTGGGCTTGTCGAACAGACCCTTTACCGCCGGGAAGGGCGGGCGGCACCGGGGCTCGCCCCGCTTGCCCTCGATGGAGTTCATCAGGGCGGTTTCCTCGCCGCACACGAACGCGCCCGCGCCCAGGCGCACGTCGATGTCGAAATTAAAGCCGCTGCCGAAAATGTTCTCCCCCAGCAGCCCGTACTCCCGGGCCTGGTTGATGGCGATCTCCAGGCGCTTCACCGCAATGGGGTACTCGGCCCGCACGTAGATGTAGCCCTGGTCCGAGCCGATGGCGTAACCCGCGATGGCCATGGCCTCCAGCACCGCGTGAGGGTCGCCCTCCAGCACGGAGCGGTCCATGAAAGCGCCCGGGTCGCCCTCGTCGGCGTTGCAGCACACGTATTTCTTGTCGTTTTCGGAATTGCGGGCGAACTGCCACTTCATGCCGGTGGGGAAGCCCGCACCGCCCCGGCCCCGCAGCCCGGAGGCCTTGATCACGTCGATGACCTCTTGGGGCTGCATCTCGGTGAGCACTTTGCACAGGGCCTTGTAGCCGTCAAAGGCGATGTATTCGTCGATGTTCTCCGGGTCGATGACGCCGCAGTTGCGCAGCGCCACCCGCTTCTGCTTGTGGTAGAACTCCACATCGTCCAGGGCGCGCACCTGGCCGGTGGTCTCCACCGAGTCCTTGTGCAGCAGCCGCTGCACGATGCGCCCCTTGATCAGGTGCTCGGAGACGATCTCGTCCACATCGGCCAGGGTAATACGGCTGTAGAAAGCGCCCTCGGGGTACACGATGACCACCGGGCCCGCCTCGCACAGGCCGAAGCAGCCGGTGTGTACCAGCTTGACTTCCTTCTGCAGGCCGTTTTGCTCCACCAATTCCTCAAACCGCTTGAGCAGCTGGGCCGAGCCCGAGGACGTACAGCCGGTGCCGCCGCAGATCAATACATGGGAACGAAAGAGCTCCATATCCGTTTACCTCCTCGTATCACGGCGGCGCCTGAACGCCGCCCGTCGTTTATTCGGCGGCGCCGATGGTATATTCGTCTACGGGCTTGCCGTTGACCACGTGTTCGGTGACGATGCGGGGCACCATGTCCGGGGTTACCCGCACATAGGTCACCTTGTCCTGGCCGGGCACGGTGATCTCCACGATGGGCTCCAGGCGGCACATGCCGATGCATCCGGTCTGGGCTACGGTCACGTCCAACAGCCCCCGCTTGCTCACCTCGTCCAGGAACGCCAGCATCACGGGCCGGGCTCCCGCGGCGATGCCGCAGGTGGCCATGCCCACCACGATGCGGGTCCCCTCGTGCTCCCGGCGCAGGTTGACCTTATCCAGCGTCTTCTGACGGATGGCTTCCAACTCGGCGAACGACTTCATAACGCTTGCACCTCCGATAAAACTTTCAAAAGCGGCGAGGCAGTCAACCCCTGCCGTCGGTTTCGTTCATGCCCTCTCTTATGTACCCGGCGATCCAATCCAAAATATCCGGCTCCGCCAGGCTGAGTCCATCCAGGGCGGCGCGCACCTGCCGGGTGTCCAGGCAAAACGCCCGCCCGTCCCGGCTGTACTCCAACAGGAAATCCGGCTTGTCCGGCGAACCCAGAATCAACGTGCGCAGGGTGCCGGGCAGATCCCCCAAGGGGGGCAGGTCGATGCTGCTCATCTGAAAGCGGGCGGTGAGGGTGGTTCCCACGCCCACCTGGGATTCCAGGGTCAGGTCCCCCCCGCACTGCTGGGCCAACTGCTGGAACATGGGAATGCCCAGACCCACCTTGCGGGTGGTGCGGGTGGTGGCGAAGGGGCTGAGCACCCGCTTGAGCAGCGCCTCATCCATGCCGCAGCCGTCGTCCACCAGCTCAATGGTCAGCTGGTCCTTGGCCGTATCGTAGAGGATGCGGATGATCACCAGGCTGGCCCCGGCCCGCACCGCGTTTTGCACCAGGTCCAAAATGTGCAGCGATAACTCAAACATGGCTTACATCGCCCTATACTTGTCCAGTATGCCGGGCACGTCATCGGGCACCAGCCGCCCGTACACGTCGTCGTTGATCATCATGACCGGCGCCAGACCGCAGGCGCCCAGGCAGCGGGTATCCCGCAGGGTGAAGCGCTGGTCCTTGGTGGTATGGCCGGGCTGCACGTCCAGCTCGCTCTCAATGCGCTCCAGCACGTTCTTGGAGCCCTTCACGTAGCAAGCCGTGCCCAGGCATACCCCGATGACGAACTGACCCCGGGGCTCCAAGGAGAACTGGGAGTAAAAGGTGGCTACCCCGTATACCTCGCTCAGGGTCACCCCCAGCCCCTTGGCTATATGAATCTGCACGTCCTTGGGCACGTGCTCAAAGATCTCTTGCGCAGCCTGGAGGGTACGCATCACGGCGCCCCGGCTGCCCTTGTTGGCCGCAATGACCTCGTCCAGCCGCTGCAATTTGTCCTTGTTCTCAAGAACAGACATAAGTAGCTCCTCCTGTTGGTTAAATTTTTGTCAGACCTACGGCCAAAAATGGTATGCCGAAATCCACGACTACTATTGTAGCATAAATGTGGCCATCAGCACCATGGTATTTTTTGCACATTTCCCGAAAAAAAATCATGCAGTTAGTCGCTGTAAACTCTATTTTTCATAACCATTCCCCAGGAATTTGTCCATTTCTTCCAGCTTTTTCCAGGCCAGCCCCAAATGCCGGACGCGCCCTGGGGGCCGGGAACCGGTCCCCAGGGCGCCAAATACTCCTAGCGTAAGGAATGTCTTATCATCATCTCCGTTCCGGTATTCCCGGCCTCAACAACTATATCCTAACCGGCGCAGGACCCGTGGTAGAGCGTATCACGATTTGAGGCGTTACTTCCATTTTAAATACCACTTTGGCGCCTAGTTCGGTTTTATTGCGCTTGCGCAGCAAAATCTCCAAAGCATCCTGCCCTTTGACCCCGGAAAAGTAATCCACCGTAGTTAAAGAAACCCCGCTCATAGTGGAAAAGGAAATATTGTCAAAACCGCATACAGATACATCTTTGGGCAGCTGTTTTCCAGCGGCTTGCATAGCATCCAGTATACCATAGGCGATCATGTCGTTGACCCCGATAAAGGCCGTCACATCGGGCGCTCTCTGCAAAATTTCCTGGGCAAAATCATAGCCAATATGCCGCTCACTGCTACGGGAGTCGTTAGGATCATTTGCCTCCCGGGGATACAGGCGCAAGATCAACCCCTCTTCCAGGCCGCGTTCCTTCAAATCCTGGCGTATCCCCTCCAAACGACGCACCCGGGCCGTATTGCCAGTGTTCAGCGGAGTCGAGATAAAAGCGATACGTTTATGCCCTAATTCAGCCAAATGAGCCGCCAGCATACGCCCTGCTAAAAAGCTATTGAATTCCACTGCGTCTAGGGCTACGGAATCGGCTTTATCACCCACTACCACTAAAGGGATAGCCGGTTGGAGATTTTGCATATCCTCGAGAGCAATGGGCATGTAGGTACAAATAATTCCTGCTACATTTAGCCTCTTGGCCGCAGCTAAATAGCGTTTTTCCAGCTCTGGCCGTCTCCGGGTATCGAAAATAGCCGTGGAAAATCCCTGTCGTTCCGCCGCTCTCTCGATAGAAGAGATCAGTTCCGGATAGTAGGGATTCAGCAAAGAGGATGAAAAAATGGCAATGATATGGGCATAGTCTTCTTCGTTATACCTGACGCCTCTAGAACGATGCTCGTATCCCAATTCCTTTACCGCTTGAAACACGCGTTCTACAGTCTGGGATGTAAAGTCATCCTCCCTGCCGTTTAGGATCATGGATACTGTAGATTGGGACACCCCTGCCCTGCGGGCTACATCCGTAGCGGTTACATATTTTTTGTTCATATTATCAATCCTTTGTTCATCGTACATAATTAATATTTTGATTTTAATTATTAATTTTATTCCCGTCATATAGTGCTAATTTTATCCGTTGTCATCGTGGCTAGTGATGAATTTATTCCAATACTACAGAAATAGTTCTCGTATTAATTGACTAATCCTCGAATAAATGATATCATAATTCCTGTCGATAGGCAAGGGGAAATTGAGAATTTTTGGCAAAAAATTACTAATATTAACAAGGAGGAATCTGGAATGAATGTACGCAAAGCCCTCATCACAGTGCTTGCCGCGCTTATGCTCCTGAACGCATGGGTGCCCGCCTTAGCCGCCGAGGTGGTTATCTCCTACAATTCGCCTCAGTTGTGGGTCAATTGGGGCAATGTGCTGGCTAGCTTTAGCGCAGCAACCGGCATCACAGCCCCTAATGACAACAAGAACGCCGGCCAGACCCTATCCGCACTTATTGCGGAAAAAAACAGCCCTGTAGCGGATACCGCCTATCTGTCCATCTCCTATGCCTATAAATCCAATGCGGAAGATGTTATGGCCTGTTATAAACCTGACGGCTTCGAGGAACTGCCCGATTCCCTGAAAGATCCTGATGGTCGTTGGTTCACGGTACACTATGGAGCCACTGCCATCCTATGCAATACCGAGGTGCTGGACGGCCTTCCCCTGCCTACTTCTTATGCAGATTTACTTGACCCCATGTATAAGGGAATGGTGGCTTTCTACGACCCGCCGTCTTCCGGCGTGGGCTATAGTGTATGCACCAATATCAATCTAGCCAACGGCGGCAGCCTGGATAATTGGGAGCCCTGCTTCGACTACTTCACCAAGCTAATGGAAAATGACCCCATGTTTCCAAAACAAGATGCTACTGCCAAATTGATGAAGGGGGAGATTGGCATCCTAGTATGTGCCGACTTCACTGGCTATACTTGCAAATATAATGAAATGGCGCCTGTGGAAGTAGTGCTACCCGCGGAGGGATACATCCGCATCCCCTACACCATGTCCTTGGTAAAGAATGCGCCCCACGAAGAAAACGGCAAAGCTCTTATCGATTATTGCATGTCCGACGAAGGTCAGCGCTTGTTTGCCGAGGGCTTTGTTCGCCCAGTGAAGGAAGATGCCCTTACCGATGACCTAAAAGAAAAATTCTTGCCAGATGAGGCTTATGCTAATGTTATTGATTTAGACTACGAAGCTATGGCTAATGTACAGGATGATTTTATGGATGCTTGGGTCACCCGCATTTATGACGGCTCTGTGGATTACGACAGCTAAGCCTGCAAAAACTAAGGAACCCGCTGCTGCGGGTCAGGACGGGGATCGGCTCCAGAGTGCGCCGCCAGGCCCATCCGGGGACGGTCCCCTCTCATTCTGGAAGGAGGGGATTCGGTGAAGAAGAAGGTGTTATCCACGCTATTTATATTTCCTAGTGCCGTCTTCTTTGCGGTGTTCTTCATTCTGCCCTTGGTCTTGTTGGGAGGAAAAAGTTTTCAGGCCCAGGAAGGCGGCTTTACCTTCTCAAATTATACTGAAATTATCACCAATCCGTATTATTTTCGGGCGCTGAGCAATAGCATCGTATTATCCCTATTGGTCACTTTGGCGTCGCTGCTTATCGGCGGAGTACTGGCCTTTTTTCTGGCTCGTAGCCATTTCCGTCTAAAGCCTTTACTCATCTCCATCCTTTCTTTTCCTGTTTCTCTTCCCGGGGTAGTAGTGGGCTTTATGATTATTATTTTATTTGGCAATACGGGGATTATCCCCAACCTGATGAAGGCGCTAACGGGGGAAAAGCTGTTGGCCATTGCATACACAAAAGTAGGGGTATTTTTAGCCTATATCTATTTTATTGGCCCCCGCACCGCCATTACCCTATATGGTGCGCTGGTGGACTTTGATACAAAACTGGAAGAGGCGGCCCGCACTATAGGAGCAACTGAACATCAGACCCTTTTTCGAATTGTCATTCCTACCTTAATGCCTTCGTTTGTATCCGCAGGCATTCTCGCTTTCTCCACAGCCACCAGCGCCTTTGGTACTGCCTTTACCCTGGCAAATCAATTCGACATCATTCCCATCGTCATGTATAACGAATATACTATGAGCTTTCGCATCGGCAAAGCCAGTGCTATGGCGATCGTTATCGGCCTTATGTGTTTCTTGTTAAGCCTGGCTTACCGCAGGATCATGGAAAGGAGGAACTTGTAGTGGATATACGGCAGACAAGCCAATTTGACCGCATTTTGCGTTTGTTCGCCATCTTTCTCATTATACTGATGCTGCTGTTTATCGTAGTACCGCTGATCTTTACGGTACTGGGTTCCTTCTCCGTATACTGGAGTAAGACCCTGTATAGTAAGGGTGTAACTTTAAAATGGTATCAGTATATTTGGCAGTATTACCGCCATACCATTCTGCGCACTTTTGCTATCACCTCAGCCACAGTATTAATCAATGTTTTATTGGGTTCTATGGCTGCCTATAAAATGACCATGACAGCCAACCGCAATTCTCTCTGGATTAAGCTGGCGGAAGAACTCTATACGTTACCGATGGCTATCCCCGGCATCGCTATCGGCCTTTCTCTAGCCCAGGCATATCCCCACTTAAAGCAAATAGGCGTGATGATCCTGGTGGGCCATGTGCTGTATACCTTTCCGATTATGCTCAGAACCGTTACCGGCGCACTGCGCACCAAAAACTATGCCGCCATTGACGAATGCGCCGCCAGTCTTGGCGCAGGGCCCTTCTACAGATTTTTTAAAGTCATCTTTCCCGCCATCCGGGTCCCGGTAATCTCCGGCGCAATTAATGTGTTCATGCTATCTTTAGGGGAATTCAACATCACCTTTTTCCTATATAACCCCTTTGTCATGACATTGCCCGTGGGGATGTACGAAGCGTATGCCTCCTTGCGCATTGAAGCCGGAAGCGCTTTTACCGCAGTCTTTCTGCTATTTGCCATTCCGTTGACGATCTTAATGAACAAGTTCGGCAAATCTCAACAGGTATAGGAGGGGGTACTTATGAAAGATAAAGTGCATGTAAGGCTGCAGGATATCAGCAAAACCTATGGGGACAAGACGTGCGCCTTGAAAAACATCAACTTGGATGTAATGGAGGGAGAGGTGCTCGTGCTCCTAGGCCCATCTGGTTGTGGAAAAAGCACATTATTGCGCATTATCGGCGGCCTACACAGCCAGAGTAGCGGTTCCATTCATTTTTACGATCAAGAGATCTCTCATCTGCCCCCAGAAAAAAGAGGTTGCGGTTTCGTGTTTCAAAGCTACGCCCTATTCCCAACTATGACGGTACGGGAAAATATAGCCTTTGGCCTAAAAATTCGCAAAATGCCCAAACGCCAGATACAGGAAAAGGTAGATTCCCTACTTCAAATGGTAAATCTGACGGCCTTGGCCGACCGCAAACCCGCTCAATTATCTGGCGGCGAACAACAACGAGTAGCCATTGCTCGAGTGCTGGCTATTGAGCCCAAAGTACTTTTGATGGACGAACCGCTAACCGCTTTGGACGCCAAGCTGAAGGAACACCTAAAGATTGAGCTTTCCAGCCTCTTTCGAAGACTGGGGATTACCACCATCTACGTCACCCACGATCAGGATGAAGCCATGTTCATGGCAGATCGGATCGCCATCATCAATAAAGGTATTATTGAACAGGTAGGCTCTCCAAAGCAAATTTATTCCGCCCCCGCTACTGATTTTGTGGCTCAATTTATCGGAAAGATTAATCGGGTTCCAGGCCGTCTGGACGGAAAAGGCCATCTGGATTTGGGCTTTATCCAGCTGGATTATCCGTCGGCGCATCCCGCCGGTCCTGTAGAGTCTTATCTGCGTCCTGAGGCGCTCAATCTGGCAGAAGAGGATGACCCCGTCACCTTTGAGGCCAGCGTTTGTCAGAGTATTTACTTAGGGAAAGCCCAGGTATTGCTGGTGGAAGCCGCCGGTCAGATCATGCAAATGGAAGTGGACGGCGCTACGGCAGCCCCCATCGGTGTCCCGCTACGGCTCAAGCTCGATGCTAGCAAAGTCTATATTTTCTGATACACAAGGTGATAGAATATGACAATTACGTATTCCGACTACATTCTTCAAGGAAACCATGCGTTAAAAAATATCCAACGGCTCCGCGCAATAGGGGCCGATCGGGTAGAATTGCTGATGGACGGAACCTGCTGGGATGATGGGGAGCATTGGGAAACACTGGCCCCCCAATTGATAGACACCGGCATGTCTCTTACCCTGCACCCCCCATCCTGCGACACAAATTTGACCGCTGAAATGGAAACCCTGCGAGAGGCCTCATTCCATTTATATGCCGACGCCATCCACCTAGCCGCCAAGATCGGTGCGTTTTCCGTCGTAATCCATCCCGGGTTTACCTATTCCCCCCATTTTGATAAAACACGCGCCCAGACTCAGGCCCGAATTTATCTGGAAAAATTTGTTTCCCTTGCCAAACCACTAGGGATAAGGCTGCTGGTGGAAAACGTAGGATTTGGTCATGCCAGCCTATATACCCAAGAGGAATATTGCCGCCTGCTGGATGGCATAGATCCCATCGCCGGATACCTCATTGATACCGGTCACGCTCATATCAATCATTGGGATATCCCCGGACTTATTCGCCAAGTCGCGCCTAGGCTGTATGGCATGCATATTCACGACAATGCTCAGCGCAGGGATTCCCACTTGCATATCGGCCAGGGAACTATTCCATGGGCACAAGTGTTTGAAGCAATGCGCACGGTTCGCCAAGATTGTGATTTCATCCTGGAATATTCCCCTGACGCTACCTTAGAGCAGCTTATCCAAGCTCGCGCCCTCCTTGAAGAACATGTCCTCTGTCATCGTTGATGCACTCTGGCCATCCGGACTGGACGGCAAAAGCCGCTTGCCGTTATGTCCCGTTTTATTCTGCCATACTACAATACTAGAAGTCAGCAGCGAAAGGGTTTATTTGAACCGGGGATAGGCCAGTGTCAGGGGCAGAGGGCCTGGAGCTGCGGGGGGAGGGGTGCGGAAAAATCCAGCAGGGCGCTGGTTTGTGGATGGGTGAGGGCAATGCGGGCGCTGTGCAGGGCGAAGCGGCCGGGGAGGCTGGGGCATTCCCGGCCGTAGAGGAAATCCCCCAGCACGGGGCAGCCCAGGTAGGCCATGTGTACCCGGATCTGGTGGGTGCGGCCGGTCTCCAGGCGCAGGCGCACCAAGCTCAGGCCCTGGCCGGTGGCCAGCACCTGGTAGTGGGTGCGGGCGGATTTCCCCTGGGGTTGGACTTCCCGGCGCACGGTAGCGCCCGGGGCCTTGCCGATGGGGGCGTCCACCAGGCCCCTGGGCTCCGGAGGGACGCCCTCCACCAGGGCCAGGTATTCCCGCAGGAATCCGGGGCCGTGGAGGGCCTGGGACAGCACCATCTGGGCGTGGGCGTTCATGGCGGCGGCCATCAAGCCGCTGGTGCCCTTGTCCAGCCGGTTCACCGGGCGAAAGGTAAAGGACGGCTGGTCCCGGAAGCGGTAGGCCAGGTAGTGCTCCAGGGCGTCCCCCTGTTGGCGGCTGGACGCCTGGCAGGGCAAGGGGGCCTGCTTGTTGATGATGAGAAGATCTTGGTCCTCATAGACCACATCCACCGGGCCGGGCCGGGCTTCCGGAGCGCCGCCCTTTTCGGCCAGACGCACCTGGATCACCTGGCCTGCCCGCACGATCTGGTTGGCGTGTACCGGCGTTCCGTCCAGCAGCATGCCGTCCTCTCCTTTCAGCAGCACGAACTGCCGGTGGGAAAGCCCCAGCCTGCCCCGGATTACCCGCTTGATCAGCCGCCCGTCGTCCTCCGGGGGCACGGTATAGCGAAAGGTGCGCATCGTCCTTTTCCCCCACGCAAAGGGCGGGCCGGCCCCTGCCGGTCCGCCCTTTGAAGTTATGCGTTACTTATTGACCTTGGCCCAGCTGTCCTTGAGGGGCACGACCCGGTTGAACACCGGCATCTGGGCGGTGGAGTCCGGGTCCTTGCAGAAATAGCCGGTGCGCAGGAACTGGAAGGTATCCCCCACCTGGCACTGGGCGATCACCGGCTCCACCAGAGCGCCCTCCACCACGGTGAGGCTGTTGGGGTTGAGGCGCTGGATGAAGTCGGCCTTTACCGGGGCCTGCTCCTGGGCGAACTCGTCGTCCTCCTGGACCTCCGCCTCGGCCTGGACCGCCTCCTCATCCTCTTCCCGCAGGATGGGCTCGTACAGCCGCACCTGGGCGGGCACGGCGTCCATATCGCTGATCCAATGCAGCGTGCCCTTCACCTTGCGGTTGGCGCCCTCCTGGCCGGAGCGGCTGGTCAGGTCCACCGAGCACTTGAGCAGCGCCACCTGGCCCGCCTCGTCCTTCACCACCTCGTCGCAGCGGATGATGTACGCGCCCTTGAGCCGCACTTCCCGGCCGGGGGCCAGGCGGAAGAACTTCTTGGGCGGGTCCTCCATAAAGTCCTCCCGGTCGATGTACAGGGTCCCGGTCATGTGTACGGTGCGCTGGCCCAGTTCGGGCTTGTCGGGATGGTTTTCCATGGTCAGGTCATCCACCTGCCCCTGGGGCCAGTTGGTCAGTTCCACCTTTAGGGGATGGAGCACCGCCATGGCCCGGGGCGCACGCTGGCCCAAATCGTCCCGGACGCAGGCCTCCAGCAGCGCCCCGTCCACGGTGGAATCGGCCTTGGCCACTCCTACCCGGGCCAGGAAATCCTTAATGGCCTCGGGCGTATAGCCCCGCCGGCGCATGGCCACCAGGGTGGGCATGCGGGGATCGTCCCAGCCGGAGACGTAGCCCTCCTCCACCAGGCGGCGCAGGTAGCGCTTGCTCATCACCGTGCGGGTGAGGTTCAGCCGGGCGAACTCGATCTGCCGGGGCGGATGCTCAAACCCGGCCTGGCGCACCATCCAATCGTACAGGGGGCGGTGTATCTCGTATTCCAGGGAGCACAGGGAGTGGGTCACCCCTTCGATGGCGTCCTGGAGGGGATGCTGGAAATCGTACATGGGGTAGATGCACCACTGATCTCCGGTCTTGTGGTGATGGTGGCGCAGGATGCGGTACAGGGTGGGGTCCCGCATGAGCACGTTGGGGGAGGCCATATCGATTTTGGCCCGCAGCACCCGGCTGCCGTCGGGGAACTCCCCGTCCCGCATCCGCTTGAACAGGTCCAGGTTTTCCTCCACCGTCCGGTCACGATAGGGGCTGTTTACCCCGGGCTTGGTCAGGGTGCCCCGGTTCTCCCGCATCTGCTCCGGGGTCTGGTCATCCACATAGGCCACGCCCTTTTTGATGAGCTGGCAGGCGATATCGTACAGCCGCTCGAAAAAGTCGCTGGCAAAGTGTAGTTCGTCCCAGGCAAAGCCCAGCCACCGGATGTCGTTCTGGATGCCCTCCACGAACACCGTGTCCTCCTTGGTGGGATTGGTGTCGTCAAAGCGCAGGTTGCAGGACCCGCCGTACTTCTGGGCGATGCCGAAATCGATGCACAGCGCCTTCACATGGCCGATGTGCAAAAAGCCGTTGGGCTCCGGCGGAAACCGGGTCTTTACATGGTCATACCGGCCAGCGGCCAGATCTTCCTCGATAAACTCCTCAATAAAATTGCCCGCCTTCTTTTCCATCGCCACCAGGCTTCCCCCTTCGTCTGTGTAATCTGGCTTATTATACCACCAAACCGGGCAAAATAACAGCAAAAAATGCGCAAACCCTGCCTGGGCGCTTTCGGCCCCCCTGCGGAGCCCTTCAAGGGCTCCTTTGTTTGGGGGGGGCGCGGCAGGCTTCAGGGCCTCGCCATCCCAAGCGCTACGCCTCTTCCCCGTATATCTCCCGCCATTGGCCGCTCCAAGAGCCGTCCGCCTCCCGCAGGACCAGAGGGGGCAGCCAATGCAGTTGGCTTCCGCCGCCCTTGACCGCGTCCAGAAGGGCCAATTTAGGCTGTGCTCCCGGCCTGTCCTGGACCAGCTGTATCCGCTTGGGTTCCAGCCGGGCCTCCCGCAGGGCCCACATCAAGTCCAAAAGCCCCGCCGCAGGATACACCAGGGCCATGCGCCCTCCGTTCTTCAGCAGCTGGGCGCCGCTCAAGGCGATCTCCTCCAGGGCCAGCTCGCCCTGGTGCCGGGCCAAGCTCACCGCCGCCTGGGCGCTGGCGATGGCGCGTCCCGGCTGGCTGTAGGGGGGATTGCACACCACCAGGGTGTATCCTCCATATCCCAGCTCCGCCGCAGCCCGGCGCATATCCATGTGATGGATGCGGATGCGCGCCTCCAGATGGTTCATGGCCACGCTGCGCCGGGCCATGTCCGCCATGTCCGCCTGCACCTCCACGCCATCGAAAACCGCCTGGGGCTGGCGGGCGCTCATCAGCAAGCACAGCACCCCGCTGCCCGTGCCCAAATCGGCTACCTTGTCTCCTTTGCGAGGCGCGGCGAAATGGGCCAGCAGCACCGAATCGGTACCGAAGCGGAACCGGTCCGGCCGCTGCAAAATCTTGAGCCCGCCCCGGCGCAAATCGTCCACCCGCTCCCCGGGGTGTGCAAAAGCGGAGCCGTTCTGCGGCTCCGCACCATTTGTCAGGTTGTTCGCCCTTCCATCCATCACTTGATGAGCCGCGCACCGAACAGGAAGCGCTGCTGGTACCAATCCTTGAACACGGTAACCACCACTTCCCCCGCCGCCGAGGAGGCGTGGATGAACCGGGGGCTGCCGTTGACCTTGCCCAAATAGATGGCCGCGTGGCCGATGGGCTTGTTCTCCTGGGTGTCGAAGAAGAGCAGATCGCCCCGCTTCAGGTTGTTCATTTCGGTGATGACGGTATATTTCTTCTTACAGGTGTTGCCCTGGCTGGCAACCTCGCCGGGCAGAGAGATGTTGGCGCCCTTGCTGAAGCAGAACTTGGTGAAGTTGGAGCAATCGAAGGAGGTGGGGGTGCTGCAGGGGGACTTGTAGGGCTTGCCCAGCTGCTTATAGGCCCAGTTGATCACCTTTTCGATGCGCTCGTTGCCCGAGCCGTTCTTGTATGCGTCGTAGCTGATGGCGTCGCCGCTATAGAGCAGCTTGAGGGTTTCCGGGGTGGCGTTTCCCGACACGGTGAGCTCGTTGGCGGTTTGGAATATCTTTACCGCCGCAGTCACCGCGCTGGTGTACTTGTTGGTGGTGCCGCTCAAATAGCCCAGCAGGTGTAGGGCGCTGGTCAAGTCCTTTACGTCGGCTGACTGGTCGCCGGGCAGCAGGCCCTCTGCGTCGTAGCGGTTGATGGCGCTGGCGCTGTTCATGGCCGTGCGGGTAGCGGTGGTGGCCACGCCGTACTTGGCACCGCTGGCGTTCACAGAGTTGGCGATCTGAAAGCGCTTCACAGAAGTGACTACCTCGGCGTTGTACTTGCCGTTGATGGTCCCGTCATAATAAGCCAGCTCGGTGAGCCGCTCCTGAAGCAAGGTGACGCTCAGCCCGGTATCTCCCTTGGATACCTCCATGACGGACAGCTCATCCACGTATTCGTCATAGGTCTTGCCCGTGCCCGCGTTGAGCAGGGACCGGGTAATTTCGTCCGCCACGCCGCTGGCGCTGATGCCGTTGGCCTCCTGGAACAGCTTCATGGCCGATACCGTGGCCGCGTCGTAACTGTTGTTGATGGAACCCTCGTAATAGCCCATGGCGGCCAGCTGGCCCTGTACCACGCCTACCTGGCTGTTCTTGTCCCCCTTCTTTAACTGGGTGAGGTTGACCAACGCCTTGTATTCCTGCACCGTCATGGCCTGGTCGCTGAACAGCAGCTGACGGGTGGCGGTATCCGCCTCCCCCGTCTCCGGCAGGGAATGGGCCCGCTGGAAATAGGCCACCGCCGCCTGGGTAGCGGCGTCGTAGTTGTTGTTCGCCGTGCCGGTAAAGTACCCCAGCTTTTTCAGCCGGGCCTCGGTGGTCTTGACTTCCTCGCCCGAACCGCCCACCACATGGATGCTGTCCTGGTACTGGTCGTAAGTCACCGCCGTGGACAGGGTGAGCAGCTGATAGGTATTTTCATCTACCGTTCCCGATTGGGTCAATCCACTGGCCAACTGGAACTTTTTGACAGCGGTCTTCGTCAAAGCATTGAACTTGTAAGGGGACGTGGGGGCGCTTTCCAGATAGCCCAGGCTGTACAGCCGGGTCTGCACGGCGCGCACCTGTTCTCCCGTGTCGCCCTGTTGACACACGGTGGCCGCCAGGGCCGCTTGCGTCCATAGCGCCAGCATCAGCACCAGGCCCACCATGCAGGTCATCCATTTGCGGCCCATCCGTTTCAATCCTTTCAGCCCGCTTCCTCGAGCGCTGTATTTTCTCGTGTCGATTGGATCAACTTTATACATATCAAGTGTGACCCTCCTCATTTCCATATTATAGATAATATACGACGTGATTGCAATGTTTCCTGCCGATTTGAAGTCAAAAAGAAAGAATTTTGAAATATTTAATATTTGAGCGTCATAAGAAAGAAATATTCTTCGGGCTAAACCCGGGTTTTCCCGGGGATTGTGAAGAAGGTTTGTCCGAATATGCACAGCCTCTTGATGCGGCTTCGGTAAAATTCATTAAAAATATTTTCCGAAAGCGGCCCGTTTTTCTCTCGAAAAGTACCGCTCAAGGCGGAAAATGCGTCCCGCTGGTTACAAAAAAAGCCGGGGGAAAACGGCCGGGGGGCC
>DSLFC04102__coassemble_1359_pt1 | contig 14639 bp, 10 predicted proteins | sample DSLFC04102__metabat2_low_PE_004 | metagenome-assembled genome bin DSLFC04102
CCGGCGCCGCGAAACTCCGGCTCTTCGGCTGTGGCTGTCCTCTTCCGTGCCGGAAAACGGGCACAGATATGGCACAGAACGCGCCCTCCCCTCTGGGCATCCCGGTCCTTCCCCATAGCTAGGCTCTCTGAGGAGGCTTGCTTTGGGGAAAAGCCCGCCGCGAACCGGTCCGCCACCGCCGCCCAAGAGCGCCCGTCGAAATCATGGCGTTTCCATCTGCTGGATCTGGCCGATCCTAGCGGGAGATGCTTTGACCACCCACACCGTAATGGCAGCCGTATAGAGCCCGTCAGGGGTATTGACTGCCGCCGTAATCGTGGCCTTACCCGCTTTGAGCCCTTGCACCCGTCCATTCTGGTCTACCTCGACTATTTTCGGTGCGTCGCTACCCCACGCTATTTTTACTCGTCCTTCTTCCCACAGGCTCTTTACCTTCAGCTTTAGGCTTTCACCACGCTTCAGTTCCACAATATCCCCCAAATCCTCTCCCTTCCCGTCGCGAATGACCACCGCCGCCACTTCTATTTGGCTGGTTCCCTTCTTCATGTTGGCGCTGTAAGCCGTAATTTGCGCCTTTCCCAATCCTGTTGCCCTCACGTTTCCCTCCGAATCCACCTGAGCCACCTGGCCGTCGCTGCTCTCGTAGACCAGCTGCTTGTCCAGCACCCTGCTCCCCGTCAGCTGTCCTTGTATTTTTCTGGTTTCCCCAGGCAACATGTTCAGCGCCTTGGGTTTTACCTTTACTCCCTGGGCCAGATGCTTTGCCTTGCGTACTTCCAGCTGAATGTAATACCGTTCTCCAGCCCTCAGTCCCCCTTCTTCTCCCTGGGCGGTAAAGTATAGCCGGGTGCTCCCCAGTTTAATTCCCTTGACCTTCATTTCGTCTGTTTTCTTGCCCACTAGCTTCGCCACCGCTCCGTCCTCTACCCGCCATTCCTTTGCGCCTCCCGGTATGGCGGGCAGCTTCGTTTGCGCCCCTTTGGCCACCGCTAGCACCCGGAATTTCTTGTACGCGATTCCCTCCCCGCTCTGTCCCGGCGCCGGCGTTATGGTAGGTTCCGGACTGGCCTGCGGCGAAGGCTCCGGCGTGGGGCCGGGCGTGGGTGTGGGCGTTACGGCGGGCTCCGGGCTGGCCTGCGGCGAAGGCTCCGGCGTGGGGCCGGGCGTGGGTGTGGGCGTTACGGCGGGCTCCGGGCTGGCCTGCGGCGAAGGCTCCGGCGTGGGGCTGGCCGTAGGAATAAGTGTAGGCGTAGGCGTGGGCGGCTCCGGTTGCTCCTGCTCCTTTTCCCGTGCGTACAGGATGGCCGCGCTGGGCATGTCTCCCAGGGTCACGGCAATCTGCCTGTCCGTTATATTGCCATCCGCCACGCGCAGCGCCCCTTCCGGGGTCCATTCCCATTGCTCAAAGTTTGCCCCGCCGGCATACAACATCTTGATTTGGCCCCCGTCTAAGAACATCTCTTTCGCGTATCCTTCGCTTCCCTGTTCCCCCAGCTGTATCTCGCCTTCCAGCTTGATCATATACCCCACATTCCCCTCTACTTTTCCCGCCCATTCGGCTTTCCCTTCTATCTTCAGTTTTCCCCCTTCTTCCACGCGGGCCGTACCTCCGCTCTGCACGCGGAGAAATCCCCCTTCCCGCACCCGTACTTCTCCCGTTATCTCCAGAAGGCCGGCGATGTCCAGTTCACCCGCCACCTCCAGTATCCCCGTCACCTGAATCCTGTTCTCCTGGCTCTCCAGCCTTACGCCCCCGTCCAAGTGCGCTTGGCCCCTTATTTCCGCATCCCGGTTTAGAATCACTTCCTCTCCTGTTCCCGCCGCCTCCAGCGCTCCTTCCAGTCCGTACATTTTGCCCGTCAGCATCACGTCGTACTGCGCCCCTGTTCCCGTAATCCGTCCCGTTCCGTCGATTCTTCCCTTCCCTGCTACGTCCAGGCTCCCTTTGTTCATCATGTTTCCCTGATTCGTTAGCCATCCTCTCACCTCTATCTGCCCGTTGTTTAGCGTCAACATTTCGTTGGATACCTGGCCGCCTTCCTCCACGTCCAGATTCCCGTTGTTGGTCGCTTGGTTCTCCAACCGGCATGTGCCCATCACCCGTACCACTCCGAAATTCTTCAGACTTCCTGCCGCCTCCAGGCGCCCTTCGATTTCCAGCGTTCCCTCCTTCTCTACCTGAATGGTTCCCGTCTCCCGCACCTCGCCCCGAGCCTTCACGACGCCTGCCTCGATCACGATTCCGCCGCTCCCCAGCCTGAATTTCCCGCCCGGCTCTACGCTCCAAGCCCCCCCGGTCCCGATATATTCCGTTCCCCCTGCCGTCACTTTGCCCTGACTGCCGATCCTGACCAGCCCCCCGCTTTCCACGCTCAAATCCTCCAGGGCGTTCAGGGCGATTTCCCCTGCAACGCACAATTCGCCGCACACCGTCAGGCAGTATTCGCCGCTCTTCAGCGTTACACCTTCCCTCACTTCTCCGTCTGTTTCCAGGGTAATATTTCCCCCCAATTCCATCACCGTTCCCGGCTGCGCTTCCCGCAACGCCGCCTCCAAATCCGCCCCGCTCATGATCTTTCTCTCTTCTCCCGACGCACTGCCCATCCACAGGCCTATAGCCAATGCCAGCGCCCACAGTAACCCCTTGATTGCCCGCACATCGCCTTCCTTAAAATCCATTATTCATTCCCTCTTTTTTTCATTTGTAAATTTCTAATATTAGGTATGTTTGTATATATACGCGTCATGTATAGTAGTGATTATATCCTGTTATACATAAATTTTCAATAATTTCATTGCTCAAATTATAAATTTTCTTGTTGTATTTCATTTTTTACTATTTTCATAACTATTTTGATTTGTTCAGTTTTCTCCGCCGCCTTAGGCCTGTCGTTTTGGATGGCCTGGCATCCAGGAGGGGGCGTGGGGAAGGCGGGCTGCCTCAGCCCACGAAAAGGCCCTTGTGCCGCAATGTATACGGCGCAAGGGCCTTAGGACGCTGACCGTCCTTTTCCGCAACCTTTTCTGATCTATTCCAATTTTTCCTTCAACGCCTTCTCCACCTGGGCACAGCAAAAATCGCACAATTCCCTTGCGAACTCAGCGTCGGCGGATTCCGCCATCACCAGGCATTGCTGCCGGTCGCCGCCGGGGCTGATCCAGGCCCATCCCTTGTCCCGCTCCAGGGTAAGGCCGTCCGACAGGTCGCACCCGGGCAGGGATTGGGCCAGCTGCTTAAGCAGGCGTCCCTTGTCCCTGAGCTGAACGGGCACCACATGGGTGCGCCGGGCGATGTGGGGCAGCTGCTCCAACACCTGACTTAGGGACAGGTCCTTTTCCGCCAGCCGGGCCGTCACGGCCAGGGCGGCCTGGATGCCGTCGAAAAACAGCGGAAAGGTCCGCGGGGCGTGGCGCAGCATCCCCTGCTGCCAGGAAGAATCGCCGCTGGCGGTCCACACCACTTGCGCGCCATAGCGCTGGGCCAGCTGACCGGCGCAGCGGGTGACGCCCCTGGGCAGCGCCAAGGTTCTTTCGCCCATTTCCAGGGCGGTCCAGCACAGGAGCAGGGTCCTTTCTGGTTCGGCAATCAGCCCTTGTGAACCGGCAAAGCCCACCGACTCTCCGGAATCGCTGAGCCACAGTCCGATCTCCCCGGGGGCCAGCTCCATCAATTCCTCCTCCCACTCGGCCCGCACCGGACATCCTGCCCGGCGAAAAGCCCGCTCGGCCAGGGAGAGCAGCTGTTCGTGCTGGCAGTACAGCGCTGCTTTGACGCCGGCTCCGGCGGAAAAGGCGGCCTGGGCCTGAGCGATTACCTGTTGGATATAGCCCCTGTCGGTTCCGGACATCAGTTGGGGCGGCCGGGTAACGCCGGAGAAGGGGGCGGGGTAATCCTCCCGCGCCATGAGCCCCAACAGCCGGCGCTGCTGTTCCCGGCTGAGCAGGGCTCCCGCGGCCCCCAGGGGCAGGACCCGGTCCCGGGCCACGTGAAGGGCGCCCTGTGCGCCGGATACGCCCAAGGCGTATCGGGTCTGGGCCACGCTGGCGCAGCCCACGTCGATTACCTGCACCCCCTGGGCCATCAGCGCGGCCAGCGCGGCCCGGTGCAGCGCCAGGCCCACCGCCGACTCGTCCCGGGCCAGCACCACTTCTCGGAACCCCATGGCCTCGGCGTAGGCCTGAGCCTGCCGCACCAGTTGGGCGGGCCCGCTGACGAAGAAGGCGCCGTCCACCATGCGCTGGGTTTGGCCGCCCCACACCACGTTTTGGCCCACCTTTTCCCCGTCCCCCACCGCCTTGTGGGGCCATATCTTGACCCCGGGCATCAGGGTGCTGCCCTCGCCCAGGACGCTGCCCTCCCCCAGCACGCTCTCCTCAAAGGCGCTGGAGCCCTGCTCCGCCCGGGCGCCGCACTGGAGCACCGCGCCCCTGAGCTGGCAGCGGGCCTCTGCCTGAGCGCCCCGCATCAGTACCGAGCGCTTGACGCTGGCCTCTTGCCCCACCTGGCTGCCCGCCCCCAGCACCGAATAAGGGCCGATCCGCGCTCCCGCCTCCACCCGAGCTCCCGGCCCCACGTAGCAAGGCGCTTCCAGCACCGCGCTCTTGTCGATCACCGCGCCGGGGGCACGGTTGACCACGCCGGGGCGTATACCGGGCAGCGGCCCCATGCGCCCGTCCAACAGGTCCACATGGGCGCGCAGATAGGCGGCGGTATCGCCGATATCGCACCAATAGCCCTCCATCAGCCAGCCATATACCGGCAGTCCTTCCTCCACCATGCGGGGAAACATCTCCCGCCCGAAATCCCAGGGCCGGTCTGCGGGGATCATGGCGATGGCCTGGGGCTCCAGCAGGTAAATGCCGGTATTGACCGCGTCGGAACACACCTCGCCCCAACCCGGCTTTTCCACAAAGCGCTGCACCCGCCCCTGCCCGTCGGTGAGCACCACGCCGTATTCCAGGGGCGATTTTACCTTTTTCAGCACTAAGGTGGCCAACGCGCCCCGGTCCCGATGAAACCGCAGCGCCGCCGTCAGGTCGCAGTTGGTGAGCCCGTCGCCGGAGAGCACCACGGTGGTTTCGTCCAGCATATGCGCCGCCTGGCCCACGCTGCCCGCCGTGCCCAGAGGGGTTTGTTCCGTAAAATAGGTGAGGCTTACGCCGTATTCCGCCCCGTCTCCAAAATAGCCGCTCACCTGGCCGGCCAAGTACATCAGCGTCACCGCCGCCTGGGATACCCCATGCCGCCTGAGCAAATCCAAGGTATAGGCCATCACCGGCCGGTCCAGCACCGGTACCATGGGTTTGGGACAGGCGCAGGTCAGGGGGCGCAGCCTGGAGCCCTCGCCCCCCGCCATGATCACAGCCTTCATGGTTCAACTCCTTCGGGCCCTTCAACGCCCCGTTTTTCCCTATTTTTTCCCGGCCATGCGCGGTTCATTCATGGATATATGCGCGTCGGACTAAATTATGCCCGAAAAAAGCGGCCCCCTTTCCTAAGACCCTGGCCGCATTGGCCCCCGCAGCCCTCCAGGCGCCGGTCTTTCGGGCCTACGCCGATGTGGCGGGCATGGGCCGGCGAGGGGCCCCGCCCCTTACGCCAAGCGCCGGCCTCCGGGGCGTGACAACAATTTATTCGTTGCATTTTCACATAGGCATGGTATAATGCCCCCAAAGTGGGGTGAAGCCATGGATAACGACACCATGCTGCAATGTTTTGAATGGTATCTGCCCGACAACGGGCTTTTATGGCGGCGGCTGGCCGCTTCTTCCGGTTGGTTTCAGGACCTGGGGGTCACCCAGGTATGGCTGCCCCCTGCCTACAAGGGGGCCCACGGCCCTCGGGACGTGGGGTACAGTCCCTACGACCTGTACGACCTGGGGGAATTCGACCAGAAGGGCTCGGTGCGCACCAAGTACGGCACCAAGGCCGATTACATCGCCTGCGTGGGGGCGCTTCAGGCCCGGGGCATTCAGGTGTTCGCCGACGTGGTGTTCAACCACCGCATGGGCGCGGACAAGACCGAGCCGGTGATGGTGGTGCCGGTGGACCCGGAGGACCGGACCCGGGAGATCGGCCCGGCCCGGGAAATCGACGCCTGGATGAAATTCACTTTCCCCGGCCGCAAGAAGCGCTATTCCGCCTTTCAATGGGATCACCGGCGCTTTACCGGCACCGACTGGGACGAGCGCACCAAGACCAGCGGCGTATTCCGGGTGGCGGGCAAGCAATGGGACACGGCGGTGGACCGGGAAAACGTGAACTACGATTACCTGATGGGCGCCAATGTGGACATTCGCTCCCCCGAGGTCTTCGAGGAGCTGGTGCGCTGGGGGGTATGGTACGCCCGGGAGACCGGAGTGGACGGGTTCCGCCTGGACGCGGTGAAGCACATCAACTTCCCCTTCTTCGCCCGGTGGCTCAAGGCCGTACGGGAGCAGACCGGCAAGCGCCTGCCCGCCGTAGGCGAATACTGGACCGGGGACGTGGAGGTGGCGCTGCGTTATCTGGAGCAGATTGACCGGGCGGCCAGCCTGTTCGACGTGCCCCTGCACCAGCGCATGTATCAGGCCTCCCGCAGCGGCGGCCAGTACGACATGGGCGCTTTGCTCAACGATACCCTGGCTACCCGGGTGCCGGAGCTGGCGGTCACCTTTGTGGACAACCACGACACCCAGCCCGACCAGGCCCTGTTCTCCTATGTAGACAACTGGTTTAGGCCCCTAGCCTACGCCCTCATCCTGTTGATGGAGCAGGGCACCCCCTGCGTATTCTGGGGCGACCTGTACGGCATTCCCCACAGCCGGTATTCCCCGGTAGAGGGGCTGGAAATGCTGATGCGGGTGCGCAGGTTTTGCGCCTACGGTCCCCAGCGCAGCTACTTCGACGACCGGCACGTGGTGGGATTCACCCGGGAGGGGGACGACACCCATCCCCTGTCCGGCCTGGCGGTGGTGCTTACCGACGGGGCGGGGGGCGAAAAGGCCATGAGCCTGGGGCCCCGCTTTGCCGGGGCGGAGCTGTTCGACATCACCGAGCACTCTCCGGCGGTGGTGAAGCTGGACCAGGAGGGGCAGGGCGTATTCCCGGTGGGGGACGGCAACGTATCGGTATACCTGCCCACCAACGCCTACGAGGCCATCTACATTTCCAAGTAAGCTCCCTTTCCCGCCTGCCCGGCGCAGGCGGGAGGCCGGTTTCTATCGTAGCGCCCTGGTCTTTTGGGGGCGGCGGCTCATAAAAAGCGCCCCCTCAAATCGCTTTGGGGGCCTTTCGATTAGCCCATGCCCGGGACGGGGCAGGATGACGGCGCGAAACCGCCGGCCGATTGCGATAGGAGGGGACCGATATGCTTGACACCGCGCCCAACGCGCAGGAAATGACCGCTTTGGTGGGGGAATCGCTATACCACGTTTGGAATCAATTGAACGCTCTCATTGAGAAAAACTATGATATGGACCGTGCGTGGAATCCAGGCGGTAAGGCATGGACCTACGAATATAAATACCGCCGGGGCGGTAAAACGTTATGTGCGCTGTACGCCAGAGAAAACTGCGTGGGCTTTATGGTGATCCTGGGGCGGAACGAGCGGTTGAAATTTGAGGCGGACCGGGATCATTATGCAAAAGAAACGCAGCGGGTTTATGACGAATCCCTTACCTATCACGACGGGAAATGGCTCATGTTTCAGCCTACGGATACCCAATTGTTCCCTGATTTCATCGGGCTACTGCAAATCAAGAAAAAGCCAAACCGAAAATAGTCCTTTCCTTCGCCCCGGGCAAACCGGATGGCTTGGACCAGCGGCAAGGGACAAGGAAGCGGGTTCCCTTTGAAAGGCGGCGAAGGGATGGGAAAAAAATTGCCGCCGGGCATCTTATTGCGGCCCTTGCGGCTTGCGTTGCCCATACCAGGGGTAGGGGCGGCGCATCGGATAGGCATATTTCCGTTGAAAAGGAACAGTCCTCCCCGCCCGGCGGCTTGATCCCATCACCGGCTGGGCCGGCGGTGATATTTCCAATGCTCAAGCTGTGACAGGTATTCGTCGAACTGTGCGCGCCGGGTTGCCTCATCCAACTGGTGGGGATTGGGCATATGGGCCACCAGATAATCCAGCAGGGGCTCTTTTTCAGGATAGGTAAACTTGCCGGCGGCATAGCACCACTTGCAATAATCCTCCCGATAGCTACCGTCGGGTTCCCGGCTGATCCAAGTGTCCTCCTGTAATGGCATCCCGCAGCATTGGCAAACCAATTGCCGGGGCGAGCCCAGCAGCGTATTGATGGATACCTGAAACTCCCGGGAGAGTATTTTCAGCGTTTCCGTATTGGGCTGGGTCTCCCCGTTTTCCCAGCGGCTCACCGCCTGCCGGGTAACTTGTACCCGCTGGGCCATTTGCTCCTGGGTAAGATGGTGCTGCTCCCGCAGCCGCTTGAGGATGTCCGCTGTCTGCATGTCCGCCCCTCCTTCCACAGATTCCGCCTATATTATAGGCGGGCGGCGGGGTTCTGACAAGCAACGGCTTGTTGCTCACCCGCCGCGCCGGTCAGGGGACCGGGTCCAGGTGGGCGAACAAAGAGGACAGATCCTCCTCGGTGGCCACGGGGATGCCCTGGGCCTTCAGCAGCGCGGCGGTGACTCCGTCCCCGGGGATCAGACGCCCTTGAAAGCCGCCGTCGTAGATCGCGCCTGCGCCGCAGCTGGGGCTGCGGGCTTTCAGCAGCGCGGCCTGACAGCCGGTGAGCCGGAAAATGTCCAGCGCTGCTTGAGCGCCCCGGGCGTAGGCGCAGGTCACATCGGCTCCGGCTTGGGTGAGCACCCGTTCCCCCACCCGCTCCGCCGGCGGACGGGGAGTGGGCAGGCCCCCGTACACTTCGGGGCAGAAGGGGATCATCTGGTGTTCCTCCGCCAGGGCCAGCACCTGGGCGCAGGACTTGCTCCCCCCGTCGTAGCGGCAGGGGACGCCCAGCAGGCAGGCGCTGACCAGCAGTCTCATAGCAGTTCTTCCTTGGGCTGGCGCAGCGCCTTGCGGTGCTGGTTGCGGGCCTTGCCCTCGGCCCACTCCCTTTCCTCCTCGGGGGTGGACAGGATGAGCCCGGGCACCGGGGTGGGCCGCTCCAGGCCGTCCAAGGCCACCATCACCAGGTAAGCGGTGTTGATCAGCTGCAATTCCCCGGTGAGCTGCTCCACATAGGTCTTGACGCACACCTCCATGGAGGTGGTGCCCACGTAGGTGATGTGCCCCCGGAGCACCAGGGTATCGTTGATATAGGCGGCGCCGTTGAAGGTGAGCTGGTCCACGCAGGCGGTGGTCACGTTGCAGTTGGAGTGGCGGCGGGCCACCACGCCCCCCACCACGTCGATCCACTGCATCAGCTTGCCGCCGAACAGCCGGTTGTAGCCGTTCATGCTGCTGGGGTTCAGGATCTGCACCTGCTCGGTATAGGAATCCGATACGCGCTTTTTCATGCCCTTTTCCTCATTCCACAGTTACGGATTTTGCCAGGTTGCGGGGCTGGTCCACGGGCAAGCCCCGGTACACGGCGCAGTGGTAGGCCAGCAATTGCAGGATGGCGGCCAGGGGGAACACCGCCAGCACGCCGCCCTCGCCGGGCACCCGCAGCAGGTAATCGTAGCTGCCCGGCTCCACTTCCCAGCCGTCGGTGACGATGGGGATCACCGTGCCGCCCCGGGCCCGCACCTCCCGCATGTTGGACAAGGTCTTGGGGTACACCTCCCGCTGGGTGGCCAGGGCGAAGGTGGGCACGCCCGGCTCGATGAGGGAGATGGTGCCGTGCTTCAGCTCGCCCGCGCCGTAGGCCTCGGAGTGCAGGTAGCAAATTTCCTTCAATTTTAAGGACCCTTCCTGGGCCATGGCCACGTCCAGGCCCCGGCCGATGTAGAACATATCGGTGGCCCGGTGTACCGCATCGGCTACCTCCCGCACCTGGCTTTCCCGGTCCAGGGCCTCCTGTATGAGCTGGGGCGCGGTGAGCAGGGCCTGGGCGTGCTCCCGGAGCTGGGCCTGGTCCAGCGCACCCCGCAGGCGGGCCATGTGCAGGGTGAGCATGTACAGGGCGGCCAGCTGCACGGTAAAGGCCTTGGTGCTGGCTACGGCGATTTCCGGCCCCGCGTGGGTGTAGATTACCGCGTCGCTCTCCCGGGCGATGGTGGAGCCCTTCACGTTGACCACCGCCACCACCGGCGCGCCCTTGAGCCTGGCCAGGCGCAGGGCGGCCACCGTATCGGCGGTCTCCCCGGACTGGGACACCAGAACCACCGGCGTGCCCGCATCGGCAATGGGGTCCCGGTAACGGAACTCCGAGGCGATATCCACCTCCACCGGCAAGCGCAGCATGTTCTCCATCAGGGTCTTGGCGGCAAGCCCCGCGTGCATGGCGGTGCCGCAGGCCACGATGAACAGCTGCCGGGCCCCTTTCAGGGCGTCGTCCACGGGCGCGGTCTCCTCCAGCTGAATGATGCCCTCCCGTACCCGGGGTAAAATGGTGCGGGTGAGGGCCTGGGGCTGCTCGAAGATTTCCTTGAGCATGTAGTGGGGATATCCCGCCTTCTGGGCGGCGGTGTAATCCCAATCGGCCCGAAGCATCTGAGGCCGCACCGCGTTGCCCGCCTGGTCGGTGAGCTGGATGCCCTCCCGCCGGGCCACCAGCAGCACGTCCTCGGGGGGCACGAAGTAATCCCGCCCGTGGTCCAGCAGGGCGGTGACGTCGCTGGCCACGTAGGCGCCGTCCTCATTGGACAGGGCCACCAGAGGGCTGCCCCGGCGGATGGCGTACAGCCGCTCGGGCCGGTCCTCGAACAGCACCACCAGGGCGAAGGCGCCCTCGATCATCCGGGCGGCCCCCAGGATGGCCCCGGCGGGGTCGCCGTCGTACAGGCTGTCGATGAGCATGGCCGCGATTTCGGTATCGGTTTCCGAGAGGGGGAAGCGTCCGGAGCGGGCCAGCCGCTCCCGCAGCAGGGCGAAATTTTCGATGATGCCGTTGTGTACCAGGGTGACCCGGCCGCAGCGGTGGGGATGGGCGTTGGGCACGGTGACGCCGCCGTGGGTGGCCCACCGGGTATGGCCGATGCCGGCGTGGCCGTCCGCCGCCTGGGTGGCGGCCTCCTTAAGGGCGGATACCTTGCCCACGGTGCGGGTAATCTCCACCCCGCTGGGGGTGAGCACCGCGATGCCCGCGCTGTCATAGCCCCGGTATTCCAGCCGGGTGAGCCCATCTAATAGGATGTCCTTGACCAGTTTGGTTCCGATATAGCCGATAATGCCGCACATGGAATGGTCCTTTCTTGACGTTTACAGAATAGCCTGGCGCAGCAGGGCGGTATTGTGTTCCAGGGAAGCGCCCTTTTTGAACACGCTGCTGGAACCGGCCACGAAGATATCCGCCCCGGCGGCGCGCATCTTCACCGCGTTTTCAAAGCTCACGTTGCCGTCCACCTCAATCTCTATGTGGGAAGCGCCCCGCTCATCCAGGAATTTGCGGGCGGCGCGGATTTTGTCCAGGGTGCGGGGAATCAGCGCCTGGCCCGCATAGCCCGGGTTGACGGTCATGAGGAGCAGGGCGTCCATGTCGTCCAGGGCGGTTTCCAGCACCTGGATGGGGGTGGCCGGGTTGAGGGCCAGCATGCTCTTGCCGCCTCGGCGGCGGATGGCCTGCAGCGCCCGAATGGGGTGGGCGGTGGCCTCGTAGTGGATGGACACGTAGTCCCCCTGGCCGAAGGGGAACCAGTCCAGCTTGCGCTCCGGCTCGGTGATCATCAGATGGATGTCCAGGGGAATGGGCGTAGCGTCCTTCAGGGCCCGGCAGAAGTCGGGGCCCAAGGTATAATTGGGCACGAAGCAGCCGTCCATGATGTCCACGTGAAGGTACTCGATGGACAGCTTTTGGAAGGCGTCCAGGGTAGCGGGCAGGTTCATGAAGTCCACGCACATGACCGATGGGGCGATTTTGCCGTTCATGCCAATGCTCCTTTCTCGCCTAGGAAAAACAGGACGCCTTATTATAGCACAACCGCCGCCTGGTGGCAATTGGCGCCGGGGTCCCCCGCCGCCAGGGCCATGTATGAAGATAGATTGACAGCGCCGAAATAGAAATGTTATAATATGGGTAGAAAAAGCGCGCAACCATTATCTGGAACCACCGTCAAAAAGGTGTACCACCTAAACGATAGGATTTAAAAAGGAGGCTTTCTTATGAAAAAGTTCATCGCCCTATTGGCCCTGGTGGCTTTGATACTGGCAGCAATCCCCGCTTATGCCCGGGAGGAACAGCCGGCGGAGGAAGCCTGGTACGAGCTGGACGAGGAATCCCGGGTGCTCACCGTGCGCCTGCCCGCCAACCCCACCACCGGCTACGAATGGAGCTTTGATATTTCCGATCCCGCCGCCCTGGAGCTGCTGACCATGGAGTACACCGGCGACGAAGCGGATGAGCAGATGGTGGGCGTAGGCGGCCAGTGGGTGGCCAGCTTCTACAGCACCCTGGAGGGAACCGGGGAAGTAGACCTGACGCTGACCTACCAGCGGGCCGGCGAAGAGGCGGCCGGCGAGCAGCGGCTGATCAAAATCGCCATTGGGGAAAACAACCAGCTGCAGGTGCTTTCGGCGGAAGTGGTAGATTTGGACGCCTAAACGAAGGAACCGCAGTCGTAATCTGCAGCCAGGTAAAGGGCGCTGCGCCCCCTATCCCGTTGAGGAGCGCGACGTTCAGGGGATAAGGATAAAGTACCCCGTCTTCAGCGGGATGCCCCATGGAGGCGAAAGATGAGGAGGATGTGTATGAAACGCTGGGTTGCCCTGCTGCTGATTCTCATGTTGAGCACGATGGCCCTGGGAACCGTCCATGCGGAAAACGTGGCCGCTGCCGGCGACGGGCTGAGCCTGTACATCGGGGAAGGCGACGTGCTGTGGGAAGTGGGTCGTGACCAGCCGGTGGGAGAATCCGTGGTGAGCGCCATCTACGCCGCCGACTCCCTGTACGCGGTGTACGCCACCAGCGTGGACCTGATCGAGGACCACGACCGGGAGGAAGCCCTCTACCTGGTGGATCTTTCCGGAGCCGAGCCCGTGGTGGAGGAAATCTGCGGCGAAGCGGTGGCCTCCGCCTGGTCCCAGAGCGACGGCCTGCTCTACTACGTGTGCTATGACGAGCCGGACACCCTGTACAGCTACGATCCGGTGCTGTTCACCAACAACAGGCTCATCCAGGCCGGCGGGGCCATTACCGCCCTGCGCATGTCGGCGGACGGGCTGCTGGCCACGGTGGGCCAGGAGGAGCTGCTCTACGTGCCGGTGGTGAAGCTGCTGGCCGCGCCGGTGTTCTCCCATCAGGGCTACACCCTCCAGGCGGGCGCGGGCTTTGAAACCCTGCTGGACGCCCAGGGCAACCTGTTCCTGCGCCGCCAAGGCGGGGAGAGCACCTTCCAGCTGGGCACCGGGGTAACGGTGAGCCGGATCGCCGGTTCCTTCATCTATTACCTGACCGGCCGGGAAGTGGGCATGGAGCTGATGGCCTACAACACCGAAACCGGCGCCTTCTCCCAGATGTGCTATTTGGAGCAGGATATGCTGCCCCAGCTGGCCGTGGGCCAGGCCGCCATCTGTCTCATGGACGACGCCCTGAACCTGTACGCCTATCAGCTGCTCACCGGCAGCCTGACCCGGATCGGCACGGCGCCCCAGGAGGCGGTGCTGCCGGTGGTGCGCATGGTGGCCGATACCGTCCTCGTCTACGACGACGCGGCGGAGCCGGGCCAGCGCTTCGTCCAGGCCTTTTCCCTGACCCTGGACGCCCAGCAGACCGGGGCCCAGGAGGAGGTCGTGCCCGCCCCCGAGGCGGAGGAGGAGGTCCCCGCCCCGGCGGCCACCCCCAAGGCCACGCCCAAGCCCACCGTCAAGCCCACCGCCACCCCTGCGCCCGAGGCCCGCACCCTGTCCAAGGGCATGCGGGGCGACGACGTGCAGGCCATGCAGGCGGCGCTGAAAAAGCACGGCTACCTGTCCGGCGCGGCGGACGGCATCTTCGGCAGCGCCACCCAGACCGCCCTGCTGTACCTCCAGGGGGATATGGGCCTGAGCGAAACCGGCAAGGCCTCTCCCTCCCTCCAGGAAAAGCTGCTCAGCGGCAGGGTGCCCGATTATGAAAAATACGTGGCCCTGTCCAAGGGCGACGAGGGCATCCGGGTGCAGGATTTGCAGACCCGGCTGCGCACCCTGGGCTATATGACCGTGAACGCCGGCGGCCATTACCAGACCGCCACCACCGCCGCGGTGAAGCGCTTCCAGAAGCAGATGGGCTATAAGCAGACCGGCAACATCACCGTCAGCCAGATGCGCGCCCTGTTCAAGAGCAGCTGCCCCGAGTGTACCGAGTACTATACCCTGAGCAAGGGGGACAGCTCCCCCGCCGTGAAGCGGCTGAACAAGCGGCTCAAGCAGTTGGGCTACTTCTCCGGCACCGCCGGGGAGAGCTTCGGCAAGGCCACCGTGGCCGCCATCGAAAAATTCCAGAGCTATAACGGGCTGCGGGCCACCGGGGAGTGCGACGCCAATCTGCAGAGCATGATCTATTCCCCCAACGCCAAGCACTACCAGCCCATTACCCCCGACCCCACCCCC
>DSLFC04102__coassemble_1368_pt1 | contig 14458 bp, 8 predicted proteins | sample DSLFC04102__metabat2_low_PE_004 | metagenome-assembled genome bin DSLFC04102
CTGCCCGGATGTGCGCCCGCCAAAAAAAGTGCCCCTCCCCAGCTCCACCGCAGATCCCCCGCGCCCCATATCCGTCCAGAGCCTGGTATCTTGTTGGGTCATTGTTGTTTTTTTGACCAGCATATATTAATATGGCTTTGTAAATTAACCTGTGCGCTCTTGTATATGGATGGAAAATTGGCTATACTAAATGGTGCGAAACCTACACACAACCAGCACAACGTAAGGGGGAGCAACATGACGCACAAGTACGTATACCTGTTTAAAGAGGGCAACGCAGGCATGAAGGACCTGCTGGGAGGCAAAGGCGCCAACCTGGCGGAAATGACCGCGCTGGGCCTGCCGGTACCCCAGGGCTTCACGGTATCCACGGAAGCCTGTACGGCCTATTACCATGACGGCAAGGTGATCAACGAAGAGATTCTGGCCCAGATCGACGCGGCGCTGAAGGAGACCGAGAAGATCTGCGGCAAGAAGTTCGGCGATCTGGACAACCCCTTCCTGGTATCCGTGCGCTCGGGCGCCCGGGTGTCCATGCCGGGCATGATGGACACCATTCTGAACCTGGGCCTCAACGACGTGGCGGTCAAGGGCCTGGCCAAGCTGACCCAGAACGAGCGGTTCGCCTACGACAGCTACCGCCGTTTCATCATGATGTTCTCCGACGTGGTCATGGAGATCCCCAAGGCCAAGTTTGAAAAGCTGCTGGACGAAGTGAAAGAAGAAAAGGGCGTGCAGTACGACACGGAGCTGGACGCCGACGACATGAAGGGCGTCGTGGTACTGTTCAAGAAGCTGTACCGGGACGAAAAGGGCGAGTCCTTCCCCCAGGACCCCAAGGTGCAGCTAATCGAGGCGGTCAAGGCGGTGTTCCGCTCCTGGGACAATCCCCGTGCCATCTACTACCGCCGCATGAACGACATCCCCGGCGACTGGGGCACTGCCGTCAACGTGCAGAGCATGGTGTTCGGCAACATGGGCGACACCTCGGGCACCGGCGTGGCCTTCACCCGGGACCCGTCCACCGGCGAGAACCGGCTGTACGGCGAATACCTGATCAACGCCCAGGGCGAAGACGTGGTGGCCGGCGTGCGCACGCCCCAGCACATCGACACCCTGAAGGACGTAATGCCCGAAGTTTACGAGCAGTTCGTGGGCATCGCCAAGACGCTGGAAGACCACTACCGCGACATGCAGGACATGGAGTACACCATCGAGCGGGGCAAGCTGTACATGCTGCAGACCCGCAACGGCAAGCGCACCGCGGCTGCGGCGCTGAAGATCGCCGTGGACCTGGTGAATGAGGGCATGATCACCCGGGAGGAAGCCATCATGAAGGTGGAGCCCCGGCAGCTGGACGCCCTGCTCCATCCCCAGTTCGATCCCCAGGCGCTGAAGGCGGCCACCCCCATCGCCAAGGGCCTGCCCGCTTCCCCCGGCGCCGCCTGCGGCCAGGTGTACTTCACCGCCAAGGAAACCGCCGCGGCCGCCCAGGCCGGGCAGAAGGTGGTGCTGGTGCGCACCGAGACCTCTCCTGAGGATATCGAGGGCATGAATCACGCCCAGGGCATCCTCACCTGCCGCGGCGGCATGACCAGCCACGCTGCGGTGGTGGCCCGGGGCATGGGCACCTGCTGCGTGGCGGGCTGCTCCGAGGTGCATATCGACGAGGAAGCCAAGACCATGACGGTGGGCGAGACCGTGTTCCACGAGGGCGATTTCATCTCCATCGACGGCTCCACCGGCAACGTGTACGGCAGCGCCATCGCCACGGTGGACGCGGACGTGTCCGGCGATTTCGCCACCATCATGGAGTGGGCCGACGCGGTGCGGCGCCTGAAGGTGCGCACCAACGCGGATAACCCCCACGACGCGGCGGTAGCCGTGAAGTTCGGCGCGGAGGGCATCGGCCTGACCCGTACCGAGCACATGTTCTTCGCCGCCGACCGCATCGCGGCGGTGCGGGAAATGATCCTGGCCAGCACCGAGAGCCAGCGGCGCATTGCCCTGAACAAAATCCTGCCCATGCAGAAGGGCGACTTCAAGGGCATCTACGAGGTGATGGGCGAGCGGCCGGTGACCATCCGCTACCTGGATCCGCCGCTGCACGAGTTCCTGCCCAGCAAGAACATGACCGCCGAGATCGAAGCCATCGCCAAGGAGCTGGAAACCACCCCCGAGGCCATCATCGCCAAGATCGACGCACTGCACGAGTTTAACCCCATGATGGGCCACCGGGGCTGCCGCCTGTCGGTCACCTATCCGGAAATCGCCGAGATGCAGACCCAGGCGGTTATCGAGGCCGCCATCGAGGTCACCCAGGAAACCGGCCACGTCATCCATCCGGAGATCATGATTCCGCTGGTAGGCGACGTGAAGGAGCTGGCCTACGTGCGGCGTATCGTGGACGAGACCGCCCATAGGGTCATGAAGGAGAAGCAGGTCAAGCTGGACTACCGGGTAGGCACCATGATCGAGATCCCCCGGGCCGCCGTCACTGCCGACGAGATCGCCACCGAGGCGCAGTTCTTCTCCTTCGGCACCAACGACCTGACCCAGATGACCTACGGCTTCAGCCGCGACGACGCGGGCAAATTCCTGGACGCCTACTACCAGAAGAAGATTTTCGACTTCGATCCCTTCGCCCATCTGGACCAGAACGGCGTAGGCAAGCTGGTGGAGATGGCCGTGAAGCTGGGCCGTCAGACCCGCCCGGAGATCAAGCTGGGCATCTGCGGCGAGCACGGCGGCGATCAGTCCAGCGTCATCTTCTGCCACAACGTGGGCCTGGACTACGTGTCCTGCTCTCCCTTCCGGGTGCCCATCGCCCGGCTGGCCGCCGCCCACGCCGCCATCCTGGAGAAGCAAGCCAAGCAGAAGAAAAAGAAGTAATCCCTATTATCAAACAATCCCGCCCGGGCAAGCCCGGGCGGGATTTCAGTGTGTGGGAAAAGTACGCCTGCGGCGTTCTTTTTCGAGCGTTGGCGCTGTTTCCCTCTCGGCCTCACGGCCTTCAGGGCGGGAAACAGCGTAAGGAAGCCTTGCTATGCAAGGATTCCGAACCCGCCGCCCAGGACGCGGGTTCGGAGTGCATTTGACAGGCTGCGGCCTTCTAAACCTTCTAGAGCGGTTTGGGCAATCTACAATCCCGCCCGGGCAAGCCCGGGCGGGATTGGGTTTTTCAAGAGATATCCCTTCTAAATCCGCCAGGGCGCGTAACGCCTATACCAGCAGTTCGCCCTTAAAGATCTGCCGGATGACGCTGATGGCGCTACTGGATGCCTCCAGGTTCTGGGTGCGGAAGGCGGGCAGCACGTCGATATGGCGGTAGGCATGGATGGCCAGGCGCTGGTTCAGGGCTGTGGCAAATTGCTTGGCCTGCTCCGGGCCGAACAGCCCCTCCTCTCCCCCCAGAATGATGGCCTGGGGGTTCAGCAGGTCGCAGATGCCGCCCATGACGGCGGCCAGCATATCCACCATGTAAAACAGCCTATTGGGATTATCCTGACACAGTTCAAAGCGAATATAATCGCCCACGCCGCCCAAGTATTCCCCACCCATGCCCGGGCCCATATAATTCACCAGCACCCTGCCGATCTCGCTGGAAAAGCCGGTGCTGTCGTTGTACAGCTGATTGCCGGTAACGATGCCCAGGTTGATGTCGTGATCCACACACAGGAAGATAAAATCGTGATAGGCCCGGCCATTGCCGTAAAACCGCTCCGCCAAGGCGTTGCAGTTCAAGTGGTGGTTGAAGTACACCGGCAGATCGTAGCGCCGGCGAAACCTGCCGGCCACGGGAATATCGTGCAGGCCGCAGAAATTGGGCGGGTTTAAAATGACGCCGTTGTTGATGTCTACCGGCCCCACCGAGGCAATGCCAATACCCAGCACCTGATCCCGAGTCACCATCTCGTCGGTCAGCTGAAAGGCGGTATGGATAAGCGCTTCCTCGTCGTATGCCTCTATGGCCACCCGGCGAGACTCCAGCACGTTCAGCCGTAAATCGCACAGCGCCGCCGATACGTGGGTTCGGTGAATCATCACCCCCACCACCTTGGGCGCCTGGGGAGAAATGGCCAGCTTGATGGGGTTGTGAGGGCCAGGGCTCTTCTCCGTGTATTCAATCACATAGCCGCGCTGGATAAAATCGGCAATGATGTTGGACAGGGTCATCTTGGTTAGGCCGCTCCGGTTGGCCAGCTCGGTACGGGACATACTATCCTCTGTGGCCAACAGTTGAAAAATCAACCCCCGGTTGAACACCCGCTGCCGCTGGTGGTTGATGCCCTGAGGCGTCAGCGCGCTCATAAATACCCTCCCCCTTATCTCGTAATATCAGTTTATAGATATAATGTTAAGTTTTCAAGTTGTGCCTGGCATCCCCCTCTCTTCTCCCGCCGCCCGGGAAAGAGGTTGACAAAACAGTGGGGATTGGACTACAATTAGTAAAATTAGTTTACTATATTCCCCGCGAAATCGACGAATAGGAGGAAAAAAACATGGACGAGCAAATGTTGCTGGAGGCGTTGGGCCTGGAAAAGGGGGGCGGGTACTGGCAAGAGCGGCTATTGGCCCAGTTGGCCTATCTGGATCAGGCCATGACTTGCCGGGATGTTTCCCGAAAGGACTTTGAGGCCGAACTTGACCGGTTGGCAGGCGGCGTGGAAAAAACCGGCGCTTTGACCAAGGAAATGGTACTGGAGGCGGAGGCCCGGCTGGGGGCCGTCTATGGGGAGCTGGTCAAAAGCGCCCAGGTGATCTTCGCCGCCCACGCCCATATCGACATGAATTGGGAATGGGGCTTTGACGAGACGGTAGGGGTAATTATCGACACTTTCCAAACCATGCTGGACCTGATGGAGGAATTTCCGGATTTTTACTTCTCCCAATCCCAGGCTTCTACCTACGCGGTAATCGAGCAATACTGCCCCTCCCTGTTGGAACCCATCCGCCAGCGCATCGCCCAGGGCCGGTGGGAAGTCACCGCCAGCACTTGGGTGGAGCACGACAAGAATATGGCGGGCACCGAAGCCATGCTCCGCCAGCTGATCTGCGCCAAGCGTTACCTGAGCCGGCTGTTAGGGGTGGATATGGACAGCCTGAACCTGGACTTTGAGCCGGATACCTTCGGCCATAGCGCCTACGTGCCGCAGGTGCTCCGCAGCGCCGGAGTAAACTATTATTACCATTGCCGGGGCTACGACGGCAAGCGTGCCTATCGCTTCCGGGCGCCTTCAGGGCAAGAGGTGCTGGCCTATTGCGAACCCAACTGGTATCTTGGGCCGGTGACCTACGACATGCTCAGCTACGTGCCCGCCTTCTGCCGGCAGAACGGGGTGGACACGGCCATGGTGGTATACGGCGTGGGCGATCACGGCGGCGGACCCACCCGGCGGGATATCCGCCGGATACGGGACATGGCCGCCTGGCCCCTGCTCCCCCGGATTTCCATGGGCAGGATGGGCCAGTTCTTCCAGGCCCTGGAAAAGGCCCGGGACCGGCTGCCCGTGGTGGACCGGGAGCTGAATTTCGTGTTTACCGGCTGCTACACCGCTCAGTCCCGAATCAAGCAGGCCAACCGCTACGGAGAGGACCGGCTCCACGACAGCCAGGCCCTTTGCGCCATGGCCGCTCAAGCCACCGGAGGCGAACTGAAACTGCCCCAACTGGAACAGGCCTGGCGGCGAATCCTGTTCAACCAATTCCACGACATCCTGCCCGGTTCCTGTGTGCGGGAAAGCCGGGAATACGCTCTGGGCGCGGCGGCGGAGGCCTATGCGCAGGCCCTGGCCAACGCCAACCGGGCCATGCGGGCCATAGGGCAGCGGGTGGATACGTCACTGCTGGGCGTGCAGGACGACCCCGACTCCACCGCCCAAGGGGCGGGGGCCGGGTATGGCGCCAGCAAGAGCTCCCCCCACGAGCGCCTGTTCTCCTCCAGCGAATACAACGTCAGCGCCGCCAGCCGGGGCGGCGGACCGGTTCGCCCCTACACCCTGTTTAACCCCACCCAGTACCACCGGGACGAGCTGGTGGAGGTGACGGTATGGGACTGGAAGTATCCTGCCCGTTCCCTTCAGGTGGTGGACGGAGAGGGCCAGGAAGTCCCCCATACCCTGACCCAAGGGGAAACGCCCTACTGGCAGCACACCTTCCTAAAGGTGGTCTTTCCCGCGTCGGTACCCGCTTACGGCTACGCCAACTATTACCTGCGTTACAGCCCCAAGCCCCTTGCCCTGTGCCAGGGCAGCGAGCCCCGGGTGCATCGGATGGAGAGCGGCCTGTTGGTGCTGGAAAACCAGCACATTCGGGCCAGCTTCGCCTCCCATACCATGAAGCTGGTTTCCCTCATCGACCTGGAAAGCGGCCAGGAGCTGATCCCCAAGGAGCGCCCCGGCGCCTATCTGTGGCTGGCGGAGGAATCGGAGGTACTGCCCTATAACGCCTGGACCATTGGAAATTATGGGCTGATCCAGGATCTGAACGAAACCTGCTTCGTGGACGTCAAAGAGATGCGTCTGGAAGGGCTGCGCCCCTCTATCGCCTACGAGATGAAATTCCGCCATTCGTGGGTCCGGGTAAGGGTGAGCCTGGACCAGGGCGCCCGGATGCTGCGCTTCGCCTTTGAGGTGGATTGGAACGACAAGGGCATTTCCGGTTACTCCACCCCCCAACTGCGCTTCGCCGTGCCCTACGCCTATCCGGCGGAAACGGTCCGGTACGACGTGCCGGCGGGATGGGTGGACCGGCCCCTACTGGGCCACGACGTGCCCGCCATCCTGTACGCCGCCCCGGTAAACCAGACAGGAGGACCGGGCCTCCTGCTCACCACCGACTGCAAGTACGGTTATCGGGGCGTCCAGGGCTGCATCGACCTCAACCTGCTGCGCTCCAGCTGCGTGCCCGACGCCTATCCCGAGCACGGCTTCCACCGCTTCGAGGTGGGGCTGGGGGTCACCCATAGCTTCGACTGGACCCGGCTGCGCAGGCAGGGGGTGCTGTTCTCCCATCCCATCTACGCCTATGCCAACAGCGCCCATCCGGGCCCGCTGCCCCAGAAGCATGGCTTTATCCAGGTGGAGGGCCGCTCTGCGGTGGTATCGGTAGAGCCTCAGGGCGAAGGGCTGCTGCTGCGGTTGAACGGAGGCGACGGCCAATCCGCATCCCTGGCCCTAGGGTTGGACGCCCCCATCGCTCAAGCCCAGCTGCGGAACGCTTTGGAAACCACCCAAGCCCCGGCGAATATCGCCCAGGGCAAGGCCCATTTGGAGATGCCCCCTCACGGCCTCATGACGGTATATGTTCAGGGCCACGGCCGGAGCGAGTAAATTATTTATACGGACGCGTTCCTTACTCCGAGCGGGCGCGTCCGTATTCCTTATCAATTTGGGGCTGTAACTCCAATTAATCCTTAAAAGTCTTGGAAATACGGGCAATTAATGTTAAATTTGAAGTTCTTATTGACATTACAGAATAAAAAGAGTTTAATATATGTGCAGCGTAGCGGCGGTCGGCTGCGATATCTGAGTACCCAAAAACAATGGAGGAGGCTATTTGCATGAAAAAGATCCTGAGTCTGGCGTTGATCCTGATGCTGGCCCTGGCGTCCTTTACCGGCGCGGTGGCCCAGGAGGACAGAGGCGAGCCCAACGTTACGGTGGATAGCGTGTATTACGACGACTGGTCCATCGAGATCACCTGGCTGCCCCAGGACGGCTTTGACACCACCGATACCGCCATGGCCGATTACCTGGTGGGCACTGCGGTGGCCTTTGTCAAGGACCACCCGGAGGTGAAGGTGACCTGCGCCGCCCAGTCCATCAACATCGCCGACGCCATGAGCAAGCTGCTCACCCAGGCGGCGGCGGGCAACGCCCCCGACGTGGCTTCCGTGGACAGCTTCTATCTGCCGCTGTATTACGACTATCTCCAGCCCGTCACCGATGTCTTCGAGGCCAACGGCCTGTCCCTGGACAGCTGGTTCCCCTTTGCCCAGGACGCCATGACCAATGAGGACGGGGACATCGTGGCCATGTGGTACGACACCGACGTGCGGGCGCTGTATTACCAGAAGAGCGTCATGCCCACGCCTCCTGCCACCTGGGACGAGCTGTTTGCCATGATGGAGCCCCTGAAAGAGGAAGGCTATATGTTCCTGTATCCCGCCGGCGCCAACGAGACCACCTCCTGCGACGTGTGGCCCTGGTTCTGGTCCCTGGGCGGCCAGATCCTGGACGAGGAAGGCAACCCGGTATTCGCCGAGGGCAGCAACTACGACGCCCTGATCAAGACCTTTGATTTCCTGAAGCAGACCATCGACACCGGCATCACCCCCACCCGGGTTACTTCCTTCATGACCGACACCGACGTGAACACCGACGTGATGACCGGTAAGGTCGCCTGCTTCGTGGGTGGCAGCTGGGTCGGCACCCAGCTGGCCACGCTGATGGGCGATGAGAAGTTCGAGGAAGAGTGGGGCATCGCGCCCATTCCCATCAGCGCCGAAGGCGAGCCCAGCACCTGCTGCGGCGGCTGGACTGTGGGCGTGTTCGCCCAGGACGACGTGAAGCGCCAGTTGGCCGCCGAGCTGGGCATCCGGGCCTTCATCAGCCGCCAGGGTATGCTGGACTACTGCACCGTGAAGGGCAACATCCCCTGCCGCGCCGACCTGTACGACGACGAGCGCTTCGCCAACGACTGGCAGGCCGTGAAATTCTGCGAGCTGCTTCAGGATGGCGACGTGCGCCCCGGCTTTGAAATCTACACCTACATCTCCCAGCAGTTCCAGACCGCTATCGCCAACGTAATCACCGGCGCCCAGACCAGCGAGGAAGCGGTTCAGACCATGAAGGAAAACGTGGAGCTGTACTAAGAAAATCTTCCGGATATATTGCCGGCCGTTTCGCTCCTAACGAGCACCATTCGATTTTCATCAGCGCGAAGGAGGGTTTTTAATGAAGTCAAACGCATTAAAAACCGCGCATGGAAAGCGAGCAGCTTATGTGAGCAACCAGAGGCCCCTTCTCTGGTTGCTCCCCCTGTTCGTGGTCCTGCTGGCCTTTTTTCTGGTTCCTACCCTGGACGTCATCCGCTTGAGCTTTACCAACGCCTCCCTGGCCAAGCCCAGTTACGATTACACCACCAAATCCTACCTGAAGGTCATTCGGGATTCCGCCTTCCCCGAGATCATGTCGGTTACCCTGATCTTCGTTTCCATCAGCGTGGTGTTCCAGTTTTTGCTGGGATTCGTCATCGCCTATTGCGTGGATAAGGGGGAAAAATACCGCCTGCGGGGCACCGTGGCGGTGCGCACCATCTCTTTGGTTTCCTGGGCCATTCCCGGCGTAGCCATCGGCATCATCTGGAAGATCATGTACGCGGAGAACGCGGGAGGCATATTGAATTACCTGCTCTCCCTGCTGGGCTTCGGCCAGGTGGCCTTTTTGAGCGACCCCAATACAGCCATCTTCTCGGTGTGCCTGGCCAACATCTGGCGGGGCACGGCCCAGAGCATGATCCTGCTGTACTCGGGCCTGAAGACGGTGCCCGCAGACGTACTGGAGGCCGCCGACGTGGACGGCGCCAGCAATTGGCGCAAGATCGTCAGCGTCACCATCCCTTCCATGAAGTCGGTCATCACCGTCAATATTCTGCTCAACATCATCAACACCTTCAATACCTTCGACATGATTATGCCCCTTACCGGCGGCGGACCCGGGCACAGCACCGAAGTGCTGGTGCTGGGCGCCTACCGCACCATCTTCCAGCAACTGGATATGGGCAAGGGTTGCGCCATGGCGGTCATCCTGTTGTGCATCAATGTGTTTTTCTCGCTGATTTACATTCGGGCCGGAAAGGAGGAGGATTAGCTTATGTCCATGAAGGCCATGAAGCGAATGGGCAAACTGCGGCTGTACATCATCTACATCATCGTAGCCGCCTTTTTCCTGTTCCCCATTTTGTGGACGCTGTCCATGTCCCTTAAGTCGGTGCAGGAGCTCTACGAGGTCCCTCCCTCCCTGCTGCCCGACCGGCCCATGTTTGAAAATTACGAGCACGTGCTGATCCAAAGCCAATTTCTGCGGGCTATTGGCAATTCCCTGCTCATCTCCCTCTTTACCATCCTGGGCACGCTGTTCGTCTCCATCCCCGCGGCCTATTGCTTTTCCCGGATGCGGTTCAGGGGGAGCAAGACCCTTCAGTTTATCATCCTCATGTTCCAAATGATCTCGCCCCTGGTGGTGGTGGTACCCCTGTATCAGTATTTCAGCAAGATCAACATGCTCAACACCTTTTCCGGCGTCATCATGATCTGCATCGCCATTTCCGCGCCCTTTCAGGTATGGTTCCTGAAGGGATTTATGGATACCATTCCCAAGGCCCTGGACGAGGCGGCCACCATCGACGGCTGTACCCCCATGATGACGCTGACCCGGGTCATTTTGCCGGTGATCGCGCCGGGCATTCTGTCCAGCGTGCTGCTCATCTTCATCTCCAGCTGGTCCCAATTCATCGTGCCCTATATCCTCATCGACAAGACCAGCATGATGACCGCGGCGGTGCGCCTGGTCAACCTGCAATCCTCCCTCCACGAGATCACCACCCATTACCTGGCCGCAGCCAGCATCGTATCCATTTTCCCCATCATCCTGATCTTCGCCACCCTGCAGCGCTACATCGTCTCCGCGCTGACGGCGGGAGCGGTGAAGGGGTAACCCCGCCTCCCGGCGGGATATGGGGCTCCCGGCGCCCGAGGCCCCGGGGCCATGCCGGCACTTCTATATCATACTAAGAAATGGTGGAGAAAACCTATGGACAAGCGCTACCAGCTCTACGCCGTCACCAAAACCCACTGGGACCGGGAGTGGTATATGGATTACCAGAAAACCCGGATCCGCCTGGTACACCTCATCGACCAACTGCTGGACATCCTGGACACCGACCCCAATTTCGTTTCCTTCATGATGGACGGGCAAACCCTGCCCCTGGAGGATTACCTGGAGGTCAAGCCCTACAACCGTTCCCGCCTGGAAAAGTACATCCAGCAGGGCCGCATCGTCATCGGGCCCTGGTATATCCTGCCCGACGAGATTCTCATCACCGGGGAAACCCACATCCGCAATTATCTGCTGGGCACCCGCGTGGCCAACAGCTTCGGGGCCGCGAAGATGCAGGTGGGCTACCTGCCCGATTCCTTCGGCCACCCCTCTCAGATGCCCCAGATTTTGAGCAAGCTGGGCATGGACACCATCATGTTCTGGCGGGGCGCCACAGAGGAAGTGGACAAAACCGAATTCTACTGGCGCGCACCGGACGGCACCCGGGTGCTCACCGTATTGATGCCCGACGGTTACTTCACCGGCGCGGAGCTGAGCAGCGATCCCGCCATCGTGGCCAAGCGCCTGGACAACTACATCGAAAATTTCGCCCGCCTGTCCAATACCGATAAGATCTACCTGTCCAACGGCGGCGACCACCTGGAGCCGGTGCCCTATCTGTCCCGGGTGCTGACGGAAGCCAACGCCCTGATGACCAAGGGCGGCGTCAAGCATACCACCCTGGAAAATTTTGTCCACGACCTGCGCTGCTCTCTGGGGGATGGCGTGAAGGAAATCCAGGGCGAGCTGTGCGGCGTCCACTACTCCATTTTGCTGGCCTCTACCCTCTCCACCCGCATGTACCTCAAGCAGCTGAACCATACTGCCGCCAGGCTGCTGGAAAGCTATCTGGAACCCATGTTTGCCATCGCCGCCCAGCAGGGGTGCGCATATCCCCGGGATATCCTGCTGCGTGCCTGGAAATACTTCATGGAAAACCAGCCCCACGACAGCATCTGCGGCTGCTCCGTGGACGCCATCCATCGGGACATGCTCTTCCGGTACAACCAGGTGTTCGAGATCGGCGATTACATGTTCGACGTGGCCCGGGACTTCTACAAGGGCATTGATATGAGCGCCTTGGGCGGCGACTACGCCCTGACGGTGTTCAACCCCACCGGCCGCAGCCGCCAGGATTACATCGAGGCGGTAGTGGACTTCGACCATCGCTCCACCTCCCGCAACGACTACGAGCACAGCGGCCCGGACGGTCACTTCCCCCTGCACCACGTGGACAATAGTCCCGAGGCCATGAAGCCCCTGCCCAAGGCGGTGCGGGCCTTCGACGGGGACAAGGAGCTGCCCTGCGTGCTGCTGGATGCTCAGGTGGCCAATTGGCTGGACCTGGGATACGCCCGCTTCCCCCATCAGTACAACGTGAACCGCTGCCGCATCGGGGTGCTGGCTCAGGATATCCCCCCCATGGGCTACAAGACCCTGCGCATCCAGCCGGTGTACCAGGACGAGCCCCCCCAGGCCCTGGGCGGCGCCGCTCTGGAGAACCAATTCTATCAGGTATCCGTGGGCCCGGACGGCTCCCTCCGGGTGGTAGATAAGGAAAGCGGCCGGGTGCTGGAGGGCCTCAACCTGCTGGCCGACGGCGGCGACTGCGGCGACGAATACACCTACTGCCCCCCGGACCAGGACGCCATCGTGTGCCCCGATCCTGCCAGCTTGTCCGTGGAAAATACCGCCTGTAACGCCGTCATGCAGCGCCTGGTGATCAAGGGCGTCCTGCCCCTGCCCGAAGACGTTAAGGACCGCAATCTGTGCCGGTCCGACCGAACCCTGGACTGCCCCTTTACCTGCCAGGTCACCCTGTATCCCAATATCCGGCGCATCGACATCAAAACCACCGTGGAAAATCGCTGCAAGCACCATCGCCTGCGCGCCCTCTTCCCCACCGGAGTCAAGGCCCAGGACTGCTGGTCCGCCGGAACCTTCAGCGTGGATAAGCGGCCGGTGGAGCCCCGCATCGATCCCAACTGGCGGGAACTGTACTTCACCCATTCCCAAAAGGATTTTTGCGAGGCCAACGACGGCGCTTTCGGCGTCACCGTGGCCAACCGGGGCCTCCACGAATTTGAAGCCTACAATCAGGACGGCCAGACTGTGCTGGCAATTACCCTGCTGCGCTGCACCGGCGTCATCAGCCAGCGGGTCATCAAGACCCGTAAGGAGATGGGCGGCTGGAGCGAGCCGGCCCCCGAAGGCCAGTGCATCGGCACTTGGACCTTTGAGTACAGCGTCATGCCCCACAGCGGCACCTGGGTCCAGGCCCAGACCTACCTGGCCGCCCGGGAATACAACGTGCCCATGCGCTCCATCCAGGCTCCCGTGGCCCAGGGCGGCAGCCTGCCCATGACCTGCTCCATGGTGGAGATCGACAATCCCGCGCTGCTGGTTTCCGCCTTCAAACAGTGCGATTTCCAGGACGGCTACATTCTGCGCTTCTACAATTCCACCGACCAGCAGGTTCAGGCCAACATCCGCATCCGCTTCCCCTTCGCCCACCTGTATCTGGCCAACCTGCGGGAGGATACCATCGGCACTCCGGACATGGAGGGCAGCGTGGCCCGCATGACCGTAAAGCCCTTTGAGATCGTCACGCTGAAAATCCTGACCTGATAGAACGTAGCCCCATTCGGCGGCAACAAAGCCTTGCGCCGGGCGCGGAAAGCATCCCGCGCCCGGCGCTTATGCCGCGCCCCGCCCCGCCTGGCGAAAACTGCCGGCGGGTCAAAGCGGCATGAAGCATTCCCCATCTTCAAGGAGGCATACGAATTATGAAGCGTTCCCAAATCAATCAGGCCATTCGCTGGGCCGAAGACTTGCTGAAGAAATATGGCGTGCGCCTACCCGATACCGCCTTCTACGGCCCCCAACAGTGGAAAGAACTGGCCTCCCAGGCTCAAACGGTGTTCCAAACCATGCTGGGCTGGGACATCACCGATTTCGGCTCCGGGGATTTTCAAAAGATAGGCGCGGTGCTCTATACGGTGCGCAACGGCCTGATGGACAATCCCGCCGTCGGGGTGCCCTACTGCGAAAAGTATATCCTCATGAGAGAGGGACAGCGCTTACCCAAACACTACCATGTGTATAAGACTGAAGATATCATCAACCGTGCGGGGGGCGTACTGGAGGTCATGCTGTGGAACGCGGATAAATCCGGCCATCAGCTGGACACCGACGTCACCGTCTATATGGACGGCATCCGGCGCGTGTTTCAGGCGGGCGAGAAAATCCATCTCACGCCAGGCAACAGCATCTCCCTCACCCCCTATATCGCCCATATCTTCGGTCCCCAGCCGGGCAGCGGCGACTTGATCGTCGGCGAGGTGTCCAAGGTAAACGACGACAATACGGATAATTACTTCCTGGAAAGCGCCGGCCGCTTCCCCGCCATCCAGGAGGACGAACCCGCGCTCCATCTGCTGTGCAACGAATATCCCACGCCTTGACCTTCCCTCGACCCTACCGGATGGCCCGCCGTCTCCTCCGTCGAAAGCCCAGCCCCCTGCGGCCGGGCTTTCGCCCATCTTTCCCCTGCCCCGCGAATCCGCCTGAAAGCGTGC
>DSLFC04102__coassemble_1385_pt1 | contig 14330 bp, 12 predicted proteins | sample DSLFC04102__metabat2_low_PE_004 | metagenome-assembled genome bin DSLFC04102
TGGCTGGTTCCTTTTTGACGCTATGCCACCGTTTTTTTTCTCGATTTTTTTGCAAAAAGGGCGTGCCGCAGAAGTTGCTTTCTGCAACACTCCCCGCAGCCTGTCAAAGAAGCCCCATCGCTACAACGCAATGGGGCTTCTTTGACAGGCTGCGGCGGGCGCTCCGGCATAACCGGAGCGCCCCGCCGGCTTTTCTCTCCAGGGTTACAGGTTGGCGAAGTGCTTCCATTTAGAGATATCCACGCCGTACTCATCCCGCAAACGCAATACCTCTTCCCGGTAGTATTCCGTCAGGCGGCGGGCGAAGGCCGGATCAATGGTTTCCTTCACGTCTTTGCGCTCGTTGGCGGCGGTGACTTTGCGCCGCAGTTTGCCCATCCACCTGCGCTTCATGCTCTTGGGCACCAGCCGGGCTATCTTTTCCACTAACCGGGCCAGAGCGCGGCTCTTTACGTTTACCACGGTCTTATTCTCGTGCATATCCTGCACCGGCACGCGCTGGATGCCCAGGAAGCCGCACAGATCGTCCAGCCACTGTTGCTGGTGGCCGATGAACTCCTCAAACAGGTAAATGCGGATGTTTTCTTTGGGGAACAGGGCGTACAGCCGGTCCAACTGCTGGGCGTAGAGTCCCCGGGTAAAGTAGCTGAATAGTTGCAAATCGTGATAGCTGCGGGCGGTGCGGCTCGCCTCCAATTCAAAGGTGGCCTCAAAGGGCTGGTCCTCCATGTTCTGGGACTTGCGCATCCGGTAGTGGGAGAAGGCCCGCTCCACCGGGTCGCGCAGCAGCACCACCACTGCCGTGCGCTTGGGGTCCAGGGTGGCCGCTATGCGCTCTATGCTGGGGGCATAATACATATAAAAGGGAGAAATGTCCATCTTGGGCCCTTCCCCGGGGGCGAACAGGGCATCGTACTGCGCCTTGCTGGGCGCTTGGGTGATATTAAAATAGTCCACCGACTTGCGCACGCCCCGGCGTATCTGGGGATGCTCCAGCAGCTGCCGGTACATCAGCGTGGTTCCCGCCTTCATGGCGCCCACGCCTATCATATATTCGTACAATGACCCCACTCCCTTTGCTGGCGGCAGTATAGGTGGCAGTATATCAGGGATATTCGGCGGGACGGGGTGAGATTTCGGGCGCCTTCTGGGTAAAAGCGTAGCAGATTTGCGGTATTTTCCGGCGTCTATGGGGCAATATTCGAAGGCTTTGCCGGCAAAAAAGCCTCCCGGCCTTGACACCGGGGCCCCGCTGTGGTAGTCTTTGCGGTATAGGGGCCAGGGCGGCGGCGTTGGCCAGGAGGGAGCGCAAGGCGATGATGAAGCGTGTGATCACCTACGGCACCTTTGACCTGCTTCACTACGGGCACATCAATCTGCTGCGCCGGGCCAAGGCCCTGGGCGATTATTTGGTGGTAGCTCTGTCCAGCGACGAATTCAATTGGAAAGAAAAGGGAAAAAAGTGCTACTTTACCTATGACCAGCGCAAGACCCTGCTGGAGTCCATTCGATACGTGGACCTGGTCATCCCCGAAACCTGCTGGGATCAAAAGGCCAGGGACGTGCATGAATATCACATCGACGTGTTCGTCATCGGGGACGACTGGAAGGGCCGGTTCGATTTTCTGAAGGAGGAGGGGGTGGAAGTGGTCTACCTGCCCCGCACGCCGGAGGTCAGCACCACCCAGATCAAAAACGACCTGCACCAACCCCGGTAGCCGGCCCCTGCCCCGTCGGGAAAGCGCCCGCCCCGGGTCCAAAACTAGCCAAAGCGCCGGTCTCCTCCTGTGGAAACCGGCGCTTTTTCCCTTGCTGGGGTCTCCTTCGGGGGAGACCCCGGCTTTTCTGCAGGGGGTAGGTTTAGGCGCTGGGGCCGCGCCGTCCCAAGGCCCGGCCAATCCGCTTGGTTATGCCGCCGGCGCGATGGATCAAATCCTTGAACTCGGGGGTACGGTGGTACAGCAGCACCACAATGCCGTTGGGGATCAGGACGCAGAGGACCATGCGCAGCAGGAAGGCCAGGTACAGGTTGCTGACCGCCTGCCCTATCAGCCCGCACAGCCAATAGGTCAGGGCGCAGGCGCTGGCCGTGAGCAGCGTATAGATGCCCATCCGCCAGAAATAGGGCTTTACCGAGCGCTTAAACACCTTTTTATGCACCAGCCACGGATCGTACCACACCTGGGTGGTGAGCCGGGCGATACAGGTAGCCAGCAGCACGCCGAACACCCCCAGGGGCTTGACCAGCACGATATCCATGGCGATGTTCATCACCGCCATGCCCACCGGTCTAAATTTGCCCTGAACGAACAGGCCGTTGCCGTTGCGGAATATGTTCGTGGCGCGGTTCATGGAGGAAATATAGTTGTTCAGCGCCATCACCAGCAGCAGGTTCAGGGGCAAAATATAATCCTTGCCCAGCCACAGCCGCACGAAGGGGCTGGACAGGCACACCAGGGAGGTGCAGCAAAAGCACATGACCCAGAAGGCCATGAAATTCACCGTGCGGAACACCTGGTGCTGTTTTTCCGCGTCCGCCTCGGTGGCCAGCACCCCCAGGCTGGGGGTAAACGCCTGGTAGAACTGGCTGACCAGTTGGTTGATGGTGTTGAACAGCAGCCGGTAATTGCCCAGGAAACCCACGGTGACCACGCCCAGGGCGGGCGCGGCGGAGATGACGATGGAGTCGGTACTGCTCAAGATCACCTGGCATATCTTGTACAGCGCCAGGGCCCCCACGTCTCCCAACAGCCGGCGCGTCTCCTCTTTGGTCAGGCGCTCGTCGGCATAATCGTTGATCTGGGGATACAACTTCTCCGCTTCCCGGCTGATTACCGCGTTGCGCACCAGGCTCTCCAGAATGCCCACCACCAGGTACAGGATGAAGTTTTTGAATACCAACAGCAGCACGCATTCCAGCACCGTGCGCCCCAGCACGAACCAAATGGTCACCCGGTTGATCATGTAGCCCCGCTCGCTGGCGGTGAGCAGGGTGGATTTATAGATGCGCAAATAGCTGGTGGCATTGTTGACCACGTACAGCACAAAGATGAGGGTGATGCTCTCCTGGATGTCGGGCACTTCCTTGACCAGGTAGGGCAGAAAGGGAATGCATAAAGCGCCCCCCGCCATCACCATACAGGCGATGAGATGATAGGCTTTGCGGTAAAAGTTCATCAGCGCGGCGATGCGCCGGTTGTCCTGCTCCCGGATGGGGCGGTACAGGGCGAAGGTAATGGCGCTGCCCACGCCCATCTCCGCCAGGGACAGCATACTCAGGATATCGGTGAACAGGGTGGATACCCCATTGTACTGAACGCCCAACGTATGGATAAATATCCTCTTGAGCACCAGGTTCATCATCAATACCACCAGCTTGAGAGCAAAGCCGGAACCGGTATTGATAAATACGCTCTCGCTATGGGATCTCTTGGCCATGCGCTTTTCCTCGCTCCCGTTTGGTAAAGGCGGCCTCTCCTGACAGGCGGCGCCTGTAACAGTATATCCCTCCCAGCCGCCCTTGTCAATCTCGCCCAGGGCGCCGGGCTCCAGAGCCCCCTTCCCTTCCCTAGGGGCGGCGGCCCGGTCCCGGTCCCACGCCCATATCCCTAGGCCCAGTGCGTCCAGGCCGTCTTCGCGTCGAGTCGCCTTTCCTTGTATAACTTCCCCAAATACGGTTGGATTTTTCCCACTGCATCGCCGCTTTTTTTGCCAAAATCCTGAGAAAGCACCTTAAAATCGTGCACCATCCTTAAAGAATTGGCATTGCTGGAAGGGTTTTTCCCCCCCCTAAAATGAGGGGGAAGGGAGCCGGCGGGGCAGCCGCCGCTTCCACAATAATCTATAAGGAGGTCATCCCATGAAGAAGATGCTGACCCTGCTCCTGGCCCTGTGCCTGTGCCTAGGCGCCTTCGCGGCGCCCGCCTCTGCCCAGGAGAGCCTGAGCGGCACCCTGGAATTTTGGCACTATTGGTCCGCCGATTCCGAGTTTGAAAACGTGGACCTGGTGGTAGAAAAGTTCAACGAGATCTATCCCGACGTGGAAGTGGTGGTCACCTCCTTCTCCCGGGACGAATTGATGAAGCTGTATACCATGGGCGCGGTATCCGGCGAGCTGCCCGACATCGCCATGATGGACAACCCGGAGATGAACGCCTTCATTAAAATGGGCCTGTGCGCCGACATCACCGATTACGTGACCGCTTGGGACCAGACCAGCCACTACTATGAGGGCCCCATGCTCTCCTGTATGGACGAAGGCCGTTACTACGGCCTGCCCCACAACTCCAACTGCCTGGAGCTGTTCTACGACGTGGATATGCTGGAAGGCGCCGGCTGTACGCCGCCCACCACCTGGTCTGAGCTGATGGATGTTTGCGCCAAGCTCAAGGAAACCTATCCCAACGTGTACCCCATCGGCTTTTCCGCCAACAACAACGAGGAAGGCACCTTCCAGTTCGCCCCCTTCATGTTGTCCGCCGGCGGCAGTTTTGAGCAGTTGGATTCCGAAGGCGCCATCGAAGCGGCCGCCCTGTGGAAGGACATGATCGACCTGGGCTACGCCCCCAAGGATGTGATGAGTTGGGGCCAAACCGAAGTCAATACCCAGTTCGCTTCCGGCAACCTGGCCATGCAGGTAAACGGCCCCTGGAACATCTCCGGCCTGCGCGCCGACGTGCCCGATAAGAATTGGAACGTGACCCTGATCCCCAAGGCGGATGACGGCGTGTACGCCTCCGTGCTGGGCGGCGAGAACCTGGCCATCACCAGCGCCTGCGAGAATATGGACCTGGCCTGGGCCTTCCTGAGCTTCATGTGCAACGGCGAGAACACCGCCATCTTCTGCGCCAACGTAGGCAAATTCGCGCCCCGAGACGACGGCAACGAGTACACCGACTTCTGGACCTCCGATCCCATCTCCGCCGTATTTGCCGAGGGTATGCAGTACGCCCTGCCCCGCGGCCCCCATCCCCGCTGGAGCGAGTTCTCCGCAGTGGTCAGCAACGCCGTGCAGGAAGTGCTCACCGGCACCAAGACGCCCGAACAGGCTATGACCGACGCTCAGGCTGCCGGTTCCGCCATTATGGGCTAACCGCCCTACGCCTTACGCCCTTGGTGGCGCCCATTCCGCGCCGCCAAGGGCGGGTCTCCCCAAGGGCGCGGGCCCTTTCCATCAACCCGCTGGAGGTGGACCATGCGCAAGTTTTTCGCCCGCAACCGGGAGCCCCTCACCGGCGCTCTCTTCGTCTATCCGGGGCTCATATTCATCCTGCTGATGATTGGCTATCCGGTGGTCTACAATTTTATCATCAGCTTTAAAGACGTGGACGTGATGACCGTCCGCAACGCAACCCATGCATCCGTGGGGCTAGCCAATTACCTTTCCCTGTGGAACGAGGGCATCCTCCCCCAGGTGATGGTCCAGACCTTTACCTTCACTTTCTGGTGCATCGTATTCCAATTTGCCTTCGGTTTGCTGCTGGCCGTGTTCCTCAACCAGGATTTTAAGACGGCCAAACCCATTCGCGGGCTGCTGCTCATCGTCTGGGTGGTTCCCATGACGGTGTCCGCCCTGATCTGGAAATTCATGTTTCAAACCAACGGCGGGCTGATCAACGTGGCGCTCACCGGCCTGGGATTGACCAGTCAGCCGGTGGAATGGCTAATCAACGGCGGTACCGCCATGGCCGCCCTAATCATTACCAACTGCTGGGTGGGCATTCCCTTCAACATGATCCTGCTCACCGCGGGGCTTCAGAACATCCCCGAGGACGTATACGAGAGCGCTTCCATCGACGGCGCCAATACCATACAGCGGTTTTTCCGGATCACCATGCCCATGCTGCGCCCCGCCATCATGTCGGTGCTCATTCTGGGCGTCATCTATACCTTCAAGGTGTTCGACCTGGTGTATATCATGACCAGCGGCGGCCCCATGAACCAAACTGAGCTGTTAAGCACCTACGCCTACCGCCTCTCATTTGGGGAATACCAGTTCAGCGCCGGCGCGGCCGCTTCCAACGTGCTGTTCCTGTGCCTGCTGGCGGTAGCCGCGATTTATCTGTCCCTGGTGCGAAAGGATGAGGTGATGTAGATGAACCCTCAGGCCCGTATTCAATCCCCTTCTCCTCACGTCCCCCGGCGGCGTCCAGGGGTCAAGGCGTCCAAGGCGGCGATGAACGCGGCGGCGGTGCTGATCGCCGCGCTGATGCTGTTTCCCATCCTGTGGATCGTGCTCAATTCCTTTAAGCCTGAAGCGGAGATCTTCGCCCAGCCCATCACCCTGCTGCCCAAGACCTTCACCCTGGAGTCCTATACCAAGCATTTGGGCGCCAACGACGTGTTCGGCTGCTTCAAGAACACCCTCATCGTGTCCTTGGGCGCTTTGGCCTTGGGGCTGGTATTGGGGGTGCCTTCGGCCTATGGCCTGGCCCGGTACAGGATGCGCACCGCCAAGCTGGTTATGTTGCTGTTTCTCATCAGCCAAATGATGCCGGCCTCCCTTACCCTGACACCCCTGTACCTGATCTACGTCAAGCTGAACCTGCTCAACAACTACTTGGGGCCCATGTTGGCCATCGCCACCATCAGTATTCCCTTCATCGTGGTCACCACCCGGCCCTTTTTCCTCTCCCTGCCCAAGGAGCTGGACAACGCGGCGCGGATCGACGGGTGCAACGCCTTCACCGCCTTCTGGCGCATCATGCTGCCCATCGCCAAGCCCGGACTGGTTACTGCGGGCGTATTGGCCTTCATCTTCGGCTGGAACGACCTGATCTACAGCATCACCTTCAACACCAAGGCCGCTTTCAAACCCCTGCTGGGCATTGTGTTTAACCTGATGCGCCACGAAGGCGTCAAATGGAGCGGCGTAATGGCCCTGGCCACGGTGGCCATCTTGCCCATCGTGGCGCTGTTCCTGGCCATGCAGGATCAGATCGTGGGCGGGCTTGCGGCGGGGGCGGTAAAGGAGTAAAATATTGGCTAACCTCCGGGAGCATCCCGCGACAGGACGGTGGCTATGCGCATCATTCGCAATTTCAAGAACAATATCACCATTCGCCTGGCCCTGCTCAGCCTGGCCGCCCTGGTTTTGCTGCTGGTCCTGGCCCAGGCCGCCACGCAGCGCTCCTACCGGGAGGCCCTTCACGCTCAGCTGATTGAGATGGAAAGCCGCAACCTGCATATGCAGGCGGACAGCCTGAGCGCCATGCTGGAGCCCTACCTGGACTGCCTGTACGCCGCCGCCACCGATACCTCTTTGGTGGACATGATTTGCCGCTATGCTTCCCAGAACGCCTCCGGGGACGCCCTGCGAATCCGCGCCGGCTTTAAGGACGCCATCATCAACATCCGCTATATCCGCAGTATGGGGGTCATCTTTGCCGGGGGCAGCTACCTGACGTACGAAAAGCAGGACAAGTTTTCCGCCCTATGGCAGGCGAACTACCTGGCCCAACGTCAGGCGCTATACCGGGCGGCCCAGGCGGGGGCCACGCCCTACTCCTTGCTCACCGCCGCCGACGGTTTAACCTACGTGACGGTGCCTGCGCTGTCCGTGGTGCACAGCACCCAGGAAACGTAGGGCTGCGTGGTGGCGGGATACGATCTGTCCTTTCTGGCCAAGCGCTTCCAGGAAGACGACTCCCGCAGCACCCGCCACTTTCTCGCCGATGGAGCGGGCACCGTGCTCTCCTGCGCCGATTCAACGTTGGTAGGGCGCTCCGTGGAAGAATTGGCGGCGTAAAACCCGGATATTACCGTCATGGCTCAACCCATCAATACCGTGGGCTGGACGCTGCACCTGTTGGTGGACCGGGCGGCGCTGCTGTCCGACCTGTCCGATACCTCCGCCTCCATCACCCTGGTATACCTGCTGGCCGCCCTGGCCCTGGTGGGCTTTTCCTTGCTGGCCACCCACTACGCCCTCTCCCCCATGCGCAAGCTGTCCGCCGCCATGGAAGAAGCGGGGCGGGGCAACCTCAAGAGCCGGGTGCCCGTGGAGGGCCGGTACGAATTGTGGCGCATTGTGGCGGGCTACAATCGGATGATGGACCGGCTGGAAGGCTATTACGAAACCAACATGCGCTATTACCAGCGGCTGCTGGACGTTGAGCGGCGCAAGAATCAGGCGGAAATGGCCATGCTGGAGTCCCACATCAACGCCCATTTCCTGTTTAATACCCTCAACGCCATCAACTACCAGGCATTGGAGGCGGGCAACCGCCAGGTATCGGTGTCCATCAAGCACTTGGCCAACATCATGCGCTACGCCTTCAACAGCCGGCTGAAAAACGTGCGGCTGTACCAGGAGGCGGCCTGGGTGGAGCAGTACCTGCAAATGCAAAAGGAACGGCTAGGCGAGGGGATGAGCTATGACGTAAGCATTGACGACGGCGTGGCCGACTGGCCGTTCCGCAAAATGATTCTCCAGCCCTTTGTGGAAAACGCCATTATCCACGGCGTCAACGGCCGCGGGGGCAGCGTGGTGTTGGTGCGTGCCCACCCCATGGAAGACGGACGGCTGGCCGTGTCCATCTCCGACAACGGCAGGGGCTTGGACCCGGCTACGGCGGAGCGGGTGCGCCACATTCTGGGCAGTCCCTCCCAACCCCATAGCGGAGGCATCGGCCTGTCCAACGTAGCCGAACGCATCTACGCCTTTTTCGGCCCGGAATCGGAAATCCTGCTGGAAACCGGGCGCCAGGCAGGGACCTGCTTTACCTTGCTGCTCCCCATGCCCACCGGCGAAAAGCTCAAATACGGTTATCTTGAAGAAGACGAGGAGGAAGACGATGAAATTCTCTGACGGACTGTGGGCCAGCCGCCCCGGCTATAAACTGCACACGCCCAAGATGCTGTTGGAGTATCAGCTTACCCAGGACAGCATCCACGCGTACGCCCTGTGCCATCCCATCCAGGAGCCGGAGGACTATACCGGCGGCGTGTCTTTGGAATACACCTTCACCGCGCCCCGGGAGGACATGATCCAGGTGCGCATCCGCCATTTTGCCGGGGGCCTGGACCGGGGGCCCCGCTTCCAGCTGAACACCTGCCCCGGCGCAGGCCGCGCTCAAGAGAGCGAAAGCGCCCTTATCCTGCGCAGCGGCCGCGTCCGGCTGGAGCTGGACAAGGAAGGCCCCTTCGCCTACCGCTTTTACTATGACGATACCGCTACTACAAGGGTCCCAACCTGCAGGTGGGCAACATCTACCCCGCCTGCTATGCCCAGGCCTTCTATGAGGGAATGCGCCAAGCGGGGGTGGAGAACCCCATCAACCTGCTGCGCTGCGCCTGGGCGGGCAGCCAGCGCTACGGCGCTCTGGTCTGGTCCGGCGACATCCACTCCAGCTTCCGCTCCCTGCGCAACCAAATGGCGGCGGGGCTGAACATGGGCCTGGCGGGCATCCCCTGGTGGACCACGGACATCGGCGGCTTCCATGGCGGCAACCCCGATGACCCGGATTTCCAGGAGCTGCTGGTGCGCTGGTTCCAGTACGGCGCCCTGTGCCCGGTGATGCGCCTCCACGGCAACCGGGAACCGGAACAGGACGCCCCCGGCGGTCCCGTGGGCGGCGGCCGGTGCTCCACCGGCGCGGACAACGAAGTATGGTCCTACGGCGAAACCGCCTACCCCATCCTGGCAGAATACCTGCGCCTGCGCCAGCGGATGCAGCCCTATGTGGCCAAGCTGATGGCCGAAGCCCACGAATATGGCCGGCCGGTGCTGCGCACCCTGTTCTATGAGTTCCCCCAGGATGCCGCCTCCTGGGAGGTGGAGGACCAATACATGTTCGGCGACGCCCTGCTGGTGGCCCCCGTGTACCAGCTGGGCCAGCGCCAGCGGCCGGTCTACCTGCCCGCCGGGGCGGAATGGACCGACCTGCGCACCGGCGCCCATTACTCAGGGGGCCAGACCATTCAGGCGCCCGCGCCCCTGGAGTCCATCCCCGTGTTCCTCCGCGGAGGCAGGGAATTGGGCTTTAGCTGGCAAGCATAGCCACCTAAACCGCAGTTTGCCCCCCAAAGCCCGTTCCCACCGGCGGAACGGGCTTTATCTCCGTCTTTGTTTTCTCCCTTTGCCCTCCCAATCCATTGGACAAAAGCCGCAGCCGGACACGCCACCAATCCGCCAGGCCATGGGGCGAAGCGCCAGCCAGAGAAATGGTCCCGGGTCCAGCCAAGGCGCGGACCGGACGGGAACCCGTGCGCGGGCCAACGGCGCGGGCCAGGGCATAAAAAAAGCGGGCCGCCGGCCCGCTTTTTTTGGCTTATTTGGCGGCTTCCGCGGCTTTACGCCGCACGACGTCGATGATCACCGCCACCACGATAATCAGGCCCTTGACCATCCGCTGGGGGCCCTGGGCTACGCCCAGCAGGTTAAGGCCGTTGGAGATCACGCCGATGATCATGATGCCGATGAGGGTGCCGATCATGCTGCCCTCGCCGCCCTTCATGCTGGTGCCGCCGATGACCACCGCGGCGATGGCGTCCATCTCCTGACCGTCCGCGTTGGTGGGCACGGCGCTGTCCAGCCGGGAGGTAAGCAGCAGGGCGGCTACGCCGCAGCACAGGCCGCTGATGGTGTACACCAGGCACTTGGTGCGCCCCAGGTTGATGCCCGACAGCTTGGCGCAGTTTTCGTTGCCGCCGATGGCGTAGGTATAGCGGCCCACCCTGGTGTAGCGCAAGGCGTACCAGCCCAGGAAGAACACCCCCGCCATGATCAGGATGGCGTACAGGGGGATGCCCGCCACCCGGCCCGACACCGCCACAAAGCTGGCCGGCATGGTGTACACCGGTTGTCCCCCGGTGACGGTATAGGCCGCGCCCCGGGCGATGGACATCATGCCCAGGGTGGCGATAAAGGGCGGCAGGTCCAGATAGGCCACCATCACGCCGTTGACCAGCCCGATGAGGCCGGAGAACAGGATGCACAGGGCGACGGTCAAGCCCACGTTTACATTGTACGTCTTCATCATGATGGCCATCAGCAGGCCGCTCAGGGCGATATTGGAGCCCACCGACAGGTCGATGCCCCCGGAGATGATCACGAAGGTCATGCCGATGGCGATGACGAAGTTGATGGAGATCTGCTGCAGCACGTTGAGCAGGTTATCCGCCCGCAAAAACGCCTCGCTGGCCAGGGCCAGGTCCAGGCACAGCACGATGAGCGCCATCAGGATGCCCAGGATGCCCCCTGCCGGATTCACCCGGCTCTTGCCCCCGCTGCGCCGCCGCGCCTTCATCGCCCCGCCGGCGAGCCCCGCCAGCCCCACGATGAGCAGGTCGATGCCCGCCACCAGCAGCAGGGAATAGCTGGCGTAAATGTTCAGCACCAATTGGTCGCCGGGGGTGATCTCCATGGGCTCCACGGCGCCGTCCACTTCGATCTCCCGGCCCAGCAGCGCCGCCGCCTGGGCTGCCGCCTCCTGCTTGGCTATTGCCGCCTGGTTTTCCCGGATCAGGCTCACCCGCTCCTCATGGGTGCCTGCGTACAGCGCCAGCCCGGTGCAGGCCAACCCCAGCACCAGGCACAGTATGAATACGATCTTCAAGCCCTTTTTCATGGAACCGCCCTCCTATGCCGTATGCTTGTCGCCGCCGGTGGCGTAGTATAGCACCTTTTCCTGGGTGAGGGTGCCGTCGTTGTCGAACACGCCGGTGATCTCGCCCTGACACATCACGGCGACCCGGTCCGACATGCCCAGGACCTCCGGCAGCTCCGAGGAGATCATCACCACCGCCGCGCCCTGGCGGATCAGTTCGTTGATGATGTTGTACACCTCGATCTTCGCGCCCACGTCGATGCCCCGGGTGGGCTCGTCGAAGATGATCACCCGGGATTGGCTCAGCAGCCATTTGGCCAGCACCACCTTTTGCTGGTTGCCGCCGGACAGGTTGCGGGCCAACTGCAGGTGGGAGGGCGTCTTGATGTTCATCCGGTCGATGTAGCTCAGCACCACTTCCTTTTCCTTGCTCAGGTTCAGCTTGCCCCCCCGCTGGAACTGATCCAGGGTGGCCAGGGTGATGTTCTGGCCCACGTTCATGGTGAGCACCAGGCCCTCGCCCTTGCGGTCCTCGGTGGCGAACCCGAACCCCGCCCGGATGGCGTCCAGGGGGCGGCGTATTTCCACCGGCTTGCCCGCCACGTACACCGTACCGGACTGCTTGCGGTCCATGCCGAACAGCGCCCGGGCGGTCTCGGTGCGCCCTGCGCCCACCAGTCCGGCGATGCCCAGAATTTCCCCCGCCCGCACCGACAGGCTCACGTTGCGCACCTGGGGCCCTGCGTTCAGATTTTCCACCCGCAGCAGTTCCTCCCCCAGGGGAATATGGATCTTGGGGAACTTTTCCTTCAGCTCCCGGCCCACCATGTAGCGGATGATCTCGTCCAGGTTGGTGTCCTTTACGTTCATATGGGTCACGTTGCGCCCGTCCCGCATGATGGTGGCCCGGTCGCACACCTCCATCACCTCTTCCAGCCTGTGGGAGATGTAGATGATGGACACCCCTTTGGCCTTCAGCATCCGAATGGTGGCGAACAGCGTGTCGATTTCCCGGTTGGTCAGGGGCGCGGTGGGCTCGTCCATCACCAGGATGCGGGAATTGATGGACAGCGCCTTGGCCACCTCCACCATCTGCTTGTGGGCCACGCCCAGGTCGCGGACCAGCGCCTTGGCGCTGATGTCCACCCCCAGCTCGTCCAGGATGCGCTGGGCCTGCCGGGTCATTTCCCGCCAGTCCACCATCAGGGGATTTTTCATGATGGGCCGGCCCAGGAAGATGTTCTCCGCCACACTCAGCTGTTCCGTCAGGTTCAGCTCCTGGTAGATGATGGAGATGCCCAGGGCCTGGGCGTCGTGGGAGCCCTTGATCTCCACGCTCTTGCCGTCGATGAGGATTTCCCCCTCGTCCCGCTGGTACGCGCCGGACAGGATCTTCATCAGCGTGGACTTGCCCGCGCCGTTCTCCCCCAGCAGGGCATGTACCTCGCCCGCCTCCACCGACAGGCTCACATGGTCCAGCGCCAACACGCCGGGAAACCGCTTTACGATGTCCCGCATTTCCAAATAGGCCAATGTCCCGCCCCCTTTTACTGAAAATATGGCGGCGCGCTCGGCGCCGCCATACGTCCCTTTCCCCTTTACTTCAGGAACTCGTCCACCAGGGTGATGTCCACCACCGTGGTCTCCGCCTCGATTACCTTTTCGGTGCGCTCCACACCGTCGATGGCCTCGATGACCGCCATCACCGCGTTGGCGCCGATGGCCACCGGGCCGCAATCCAGGGTGGCGTCCAGCTCGCCCGCCTTCACCGATTCCATGGCGTTGGGGTTGCCGTCCAGACCTACGCAGATGATGTCCTCCCGGTTCAGCTGCTTGCAGGCCTGCACCGCGCCCAGGGCCATCTCGTCCGACAGGCCGTAGATCACGTTGATTTCCGGATGGGCCTGGAGCATATCCATGGCCGCGTTCATGCCGGTCTCCCGTACCCAGTCGCCCGGCTGAGTGGCTACCACTTCGATGCCCGGATAGGCTTCGGCGCACCGGTCCACGAACCCGCCCATCCGCTGGGTGGTGTAGTCGCTGGGCAGGCCCTCGATGATGGCCACCTTGGCCGTGCCGCCGGTCTGCTCGTTCACCCAGTCGGCAATCTTGGCGCCGCCGTTATACTGGTTGTAGCCCGAGTAGGCGTATACCTCCGCCCCCTCGATCTCGGTGATGGTGTTGAACATCACCACGGGGATGCCCGCCTCGTTGGCCTTCTTGATGGCCGGAATCAGGGCGTCCAGGTTGATGCCGCACACGCAGATGCCCGCCACGCCCCGGGTAATCATGTCCTCCATCATGGACATCTGGGTGGCGTAGTCGTCCTCAGATGGAGGCGCCATGGTCAGCAGGTCGTACCCGTAGGCGGTGGCTACCGGAGTGCCGCCCTCAATGCAGCTGGCGTAGAAGGGACTGGTCATGGCCGGAGACAAAAACCCGATCTCCGCCGCCATGGCACTCACGCCGCTGAGCAACATCAACATGGCCAACAGGGTGCAAAGCAGTTTCTTCATACAAAATTACCCTCCTTCAATATTTTTACGCCATACGGCGTAAAATACGCCGTGTAATTTTATGCTTTCGCCCTAATTTGAGCAAAAAAACCTCGTATTTTTATCCATTATATACCGTTTCTCGGTCCCTTATCAGTCCAAAAACAGCGGCCTGTTTCCGAGAAAAGGTTTATTTTCTTCCGTTTCTCCCGCCGCTGAGCCTTTTCCCGCCACAGGCCGCCTCTCGCGGTTCCCGGGATAGCCCATTTCACTCTCCATTTGGGAG
>DSLFC04102__coassemble_1402_pt1 | contig 14233 bp, 8 predicted proteins | sample DSLFC04102__metabat2_low_PE_004 | metagenome-assembled genome bin DSLFC04102
CGCCGTCGGTGGGCTCGGTGGAGATGACGAACTCCACCTGCTCCTTCTGGATGCCCTTGGCCGGGAAGAACTTGTTCACGATGTACTGCCAGCACATGCCGTCGCAGTCCTCTTCCTGCACGGAGCCCACCACCATGATCTTGTACCCCGCGGGAATCAGGCCCATCTCCTTCATGATCTTGACGCCGTACACGGCGCTGGCCATGCCGCCCTCCTGGTCGGAGCCGCCACGGCCGTAGATCACCTGGTCGTCCTCATAGCCCTGGTAGGGGTCATGGGTCCAGTTGTCCCGGTTGCCCACGCCTACGGTGTCGATGTGGGAATCGATGGCGATGATCTTGTCCCCGCTGCCCATCCAGCCGATCACGTTGCCCAGGCCGTCTACCTCCACCTGGTCGTAGCCCAGCTTCTCCATCTCGGCCTTGATGCAGGCCACGACTTCCTTCTCCTCGCAGCTCTCGCTGGGATGGGAAATCATCTCCCGCAAAAAGCGGGTCATGTCGGCGCGATACCCCTGCGCGGCCTTCTTGATGGCGTCAAAATCCATGGTAACCAGCCTCCTCACTATGGTCGTATGATCCTTGGTCTCGGTGTCCCCTCTGAAATGCCTTTTTCTTTACCCTGGCGAAACCCCGCCCCCGGCGGGGCGCGAAACCCCTTGTCAGTCCACTTGCTTGCCGCCCCACACGATGGCCCGGTAGTTCTGGGGATCGGTGTCGCCCTCGGTGCTGAACATGAGCACCACGCTGTTCTCGTCCAGGCCGATCTGGTCCCGCAGGGCCCTGTATTCCGGGTTGGTCATCAGGGTGGCCACCAGGCCCATGCCCACGGCGCCGGATTCCCCGGATACCACCTGGGGATCCCCCTTCACCGGCGCGCCCAGCATCCGCATACCCAGGGCGGACACCCAGTCGGGGCAGGATACGAAGAAGGCGGTGTGGTTGCGCAGGATGTCAAAGCCGATGGTGTTGGGCTCCCCGCAGGCCAGCCCCGCCATGATGGTGGGCATGTCCCCGGTGACGAAGCGAATGCTGCCGTCTCCCGCCTGGGCGCTGCGGTACAGGCAGTCCGCCGCCTGGGCCTCCATCACCACGGTGGTGGGGCAGTTGTCCGGGAACAGGTTGGCGAAGTAGCCCTGCACCGCCCCCGCTAGGCTGCCTACCCCCGCCTGGACGAAGATGTGGGTGGGCCGCTCCACCCCGGCCTGGGCCAGCTGGGCCGCCGCCTCGCTGGCCATGGTGCCGTAGCCCTGCATGATCCAGGAGGGGATCTTCTCATAGCCCTCCCAGGCGGTATCCTGAACGATGACGCCCCGGGGCGTAGCCTCCGCCTCCGCCGCCGCCATGCGCACGCAATCGTCGTAGTTGACCTCCTCGATGGTCACCTGGGCGCCCTCTTTGGCGATGTTGTCGTAGCGGATCTGCACGCTGCCCTTGGGCATGTGCACCACCGCCTTCTGTCCCAGCTTGTTGGCGGCCCAGGCCACCCCACGGCCGTGGTTGCCGTCGGTGGCGGTGAAGAAGACCGCCTGGCCGAACTCGTCCTTCAGCTTCTGGCTGGTCAGGTAGTCGTAGGTCATCTCGGACACGTCCCGGCCCAGGGACTCGGCGATGTAGTTGGCCATGGCAAAGGAGCCGCCCAGCACCTTGAAGGCGTTCAGCCCAAACCGGTAGCTCTCGTCCTTTACATACAGCCCCTTCAGCCCCAGCTCCTTGGCCATGCCCCCCAGCTCCGCCAGGGGCGTCTGGCTGTATTGCGGAAAGCTCTGGTGGAATGCCCTGGCCTTGGCTACCTTGTCCAGCCCCATCACCGGCAGCTGGGCGTCCTCCGTCTTGGGCATGCGGTTGGCGGTCCACTTGATCTTATCCACGAAAGCACCTCCAAAATAATTTTGATGCCTAAAAAATAATTTGATTCTGTCTATATCATACCACATTTCCCAGAAAATGCAATAGAGCATCCGGTATATTTTTGGACAAGACTTGGCAAATTTAGCGCTTTTCCTGGGCAGGCGGGGGGAGCGGGGGCTACCGGGTGCTTCGGGGGATGAACTGGCCGGGGAAGCCCTCCAGCACCTGGCCGTCCTGGACCCGGATCTGGCCCCGGAGCAGCACCGTTCTGGGGCTGCCGGGGCAGGCCCAGCCCTCGAAGGGGGTATAATCGGTGGCCTGAAGCTGGTCCTTGGCCCGGATGGTCACCGGCGCGTTGGGGTCCCAAATCACCAGGTCCCCGTCGGCGCCCACTTCCAGGCTGCCCTTGCGGGGGTACAGGCCGTATATCCTGGCCGGGGCCTCGCTGAGCAGGGCGCACAGCTGGCTGGGGGTCAGGGGGCAGTCCCCTTGGCTGAGGGCGTACATCACCAGGGGGCGGTGCTGGATGCCGGGCAGGCCGTTGGGGATCAGAGAGAAGTCCTCCTTGCCCAGGTCCTTCTGCCCGTGGAAGCGGAAGGAACAGTGGTCGGTAGCCACCGTTTGGATCTCTCCCGCCTGGGCGGCCTGGCGCAGCGCCTCCAGGTCGGCCTGGGAGCGGATGGGGGGACTGCACACGAACTTGGCTCCCTCAAAGCCGGGCAGGGCGTACACCTGGTCGGTGAGGGTCAGGTACTGGGGGCAGGTTTCCGCCCACACGGTTTGGCCCCCCTGGCGGGCCTGGCGGATGGCCTCCAGCCCTTCCCGGGTGGACAGGTGTACCACGTAGGCCTCCGCCCCCGCCTGCTTGGCCAGGTCCAGGAACTGGGTCACCGCCGAGCCTTCCACCCAGTTGGGGCGGCTGAGGGGATGGGCCTCAGGGCCCATGTGGCCCAGGGCCTTTTGCCGGGCCACCCCCTGGTTCACCGCGTCCCCGTCCTCGCAGTGGGCGCACACCAGCGCCCCCAGCCTGGCGGCGGCGGAAAGCACCTTGCCCACCTGCTCCGGGGTGAGGCGCAGGTTGTCGTAGGCCAAATACACCTTAAAGCTGGTCACCCCCTGGCGGCACATGGCCTCCATCTGCTGGGGAATGTCCTCTGTCCAATCGGTGATGGCCATGTGAAAGCCATAGTCGCAGGCCGATTTGCCCGCGGCCTTTCGATGCCAGGCGTCCAGGGCCTGCTGTAGCGTTCCCCCCTTGTCCTGGGTGGCGAAATCCAATATGCAGGTGGTCCCCCCGGCCAAGGCCGCCCGGGTGCCGCTGGGAAAATCGTCCGCCGTCACGCCGGCGGCGCACTCCATGTCCAAGTGGGTGTGCACATCGATAAAACCGGGGAACACCAGGCAGCCGGAGGCGTCCAGCACCTGGACCCCCTCCCGGTCCAGCCCGGTACCCAGGGCGGCAATCTTGCCCCCCGACACCAGGATATCTCCCCGGCGCTGCCCCTCTGCGGTGACCAACACGCCGTCTTTCACCAAATAATCCATGTTAACCTCCTCATCCAGCCCCGCCGGGCTTAGGCCGCCGTGAAAAAAACGTTGAGGCCGGGCGGCAAACGTGCTATACTGAATGGGTTATCCGAATTTGTGGAAGGGAGGGCCCTCCTCGTGCTGGATTTGTGGACCTTGGACACGCTGCGCCAGCTGGCCCACGGCATCGCCAGGCAGTTTGGCAACGACTGCGAAGTGGTCATCCACGACCTGACCCAACTGGACAACAGCATCGTCTTCATCGAGAACGGCCGGGTCTCCAACCGGAAAAAGGGGGACGGCCCCAGCCATGTGGTGCTGGAAGCCCTCAAGAGCGACCCCGCCGCCCTGGAGGACAAATTGGCCTACCTCACCAAGACCCACGACGGCCGCATTCTCAAGAGCAGCACCCTGTATATCCGGGACGCCTCGGGCCATGTGTGCGCCATCTTTGCCATCAATTTCGACATCACCAGCCTGTTGGCCATGGAGAGCGGCCTCCACGCCCTATTGGCCGTGGGCCCCGACCAGGAGGGCCAGGAGCCCGAGCCCGAGCGCATTCCCCTCAACGTAAACGAGCTGCTGGACGAGCTCATCGCCCAGTCCATTCGCCTGGTGGGAAAGCCCGTGCCCGTGATGACCAAGGAGGACAAGATCAAGGCCATTCGCTTTCTGAACAACGCCGGCGCCTTCCTCATCACCAAGAGCGGGGACCGGGTCACCGAGCGCTTCGGTATCAGCAAATATACCCTCTACAGCTACCTGGACGCGGGCAAGGCCCAGTGAACAACCCTGCGCCGGGGCGAAGCCGCCCTTCGCCCCGGCCGCGTTCCGCCCTTAGGCGGGCTTTTTTTGCTCCTTGGGCAGGATCAGGTTCAGGGCGATGGCCACGATGGCCGCCACCACTACGGGAGAAGAGCCGAACACGGTGTTGACCCAGGCGGGGAAGCCGGGGCCCTGGAGAGAGCCGCTGACCTGGGTAATGCCCACGCCCAAGGCCACCGCCAGGCCCACCACGGCGCTGCTGCGCATGGTGAATTTCTCCGAGGTAATCATGCGGATGCCGGTCATGGTGATGGTGGCGAACACCGAGATGGTGGCGCCGCCGATGACCGCCTGGGGAATGGTGGTGAGCACGGCGGAGAACTTGGGCACGAACCCGGCCACCAGCAGCACCAGGGCGGCGAAGGCGAACACCGCCTTGTTGATCACCCGGTTTACCGTGACGATGCCCACGTTCTGGCTATAGGAGGCGGTGGGCAGGCCGCCGAAGAAAGCGCCCACGATGCTGGTGAGGCCCTGGTTGATGATGCCGCCGGACAGCTCCGCGTCGGTGGGCATTCTATCCATGCCGCCCATGGTGGTGGAGCTCAAATCGCCGATGGTCTGCACCGCGTTGATCACGTACACCACCGCCAGGGACACGCAGGCGCTGGCCTCAAACTTGATGCCGAAATGCAGGGGCGCGGCCACCTGGAACCAGCCCGCCGGGCCCACGGAATCGAAGTTCACCATGCCCAGGCACAGGGAGAGCAGGTAGCCCACGATCATGCCCCACAGAATGGCTCCGGTCTTTAAAATGCCCTTGCCGAAATGCTGTAGCCCGATGACCGCCACCAGGGTCACCATGGCCACCGCCCAGTTCTGGATGCCGCCGAAATCCGCCGCGCCGCTGCCCCCGGCGATGTACCGTACCGCCGTTGGGTACAGGGAAAGGCCGATGGTGAAGATCACCGTGCCGGTGACCAGGGACGGGAAGAACACCCGGATCTTTTTGACGAATATGCCGAACAGGACGGCTACCGCGCCGCCCACAATTTGGGCGCCCAGGATGGTGGGCAAATCGAACTGGCCGCCGATGGCCAGCAGGGTGGGCACGTAGGCAAAGCTGATTCCCATGATCACGGGCAGGCCCGCGCCCACCTTTTTGGCGTACACCTGCAAAAGGGTGCCCAGGGCGGTGACCAGCAGGGATACCTGGATGAGCAGCGTCTTGTCCGCGTCGGACAAGCCGCAGGTGTTGGCCACCAGGATGGCCGGGGTGATGATGCCCACCACCGCCGCCACCACGTGCTGCATGCCCAGGGGGATCAATTGTCCCGTAGGCGGCACGCCCTTCAACTGGTAGATGATGTCCGGAGCCTTCTTGGTGTCCTGAGACATGGGTTCAACCTCCTAACGATCTTCTTTTGTCTTCCCGGCGGGCTTATAATAGGTATCCTCCATGGGCAGCGTGGTGCGCAGCACATGGTCCATGGCGTAATAGGCGCCCTGGGCGGCGGGGGCGGTGGGGATGGTGGCGATTTCGCCGATGCCCTTGGCGCCGTAGGCGAAGGGGAGCAGTTCCTTCTTCTCCACGTAGATGGCGTGGATGTCGGGAATCTGGTCGGCCCGCAGCAGCCCCAGGGTGCCGAACTTGGCCTGGGGTACGCAGTCCTTCAGGGGGAAGTCCTCGGTGAAGGCGTATCCCAGTCCCATAAGCACGCCTCCCTCGATCTGCCCCTGGATGGAGATGGGGTTCACCACCTTGCCCGAGTCGTGGGCGGCCCACACCTCCTTCACCTTGCCCTGCTCGTCCAGCACCACCACATGGGTGGCGAAGCCGTAGGCCACGTGGCTCTTGGGGTTGGGCTTGTCCGCGCCCAGCTTGTCGGTGGGGTCGAAGAACTCGGCGAAGAACTCCCGCCCCTCCAGCTTGGCCAGGTCGCCTCCCGCCTGGTCCAGCTCCTTTTTCAGGTCCGCCGCCGCCATGCGCACCGCCTCGCCGGTGATCAGGGTCTGCCGGGACCCGGACGTGGTGCCCGAGTCGGGGGCCAGCTCCGAGTTGGAGCCCATATTGCGCAGCTTGGACAGGGGCAGCCCGGTGGTGGTGGCCAATATCTGCAGGAACACCGTGGCGCAGCCCTGGCCGATGTCCGACGCGGCGCTGTACAGCTCCACCGCGCCGCCGCGCACCTCCAGCCTGGCCCGGCCCTTGTCGGGCAGCCCCACCCCCACGCCGGAATTCTTCATGGCGCAGGCGATGCCCGCCCGGCCCGGATTGGCCTCGTAGGCCTCCCGCACCGCCTCCAGGGTCTCCTTCAGGGCAGTGGAGCAGTCGGCGATCTGGCCGTTGGGCAGCACCTTGCCCGGCTCGATGGCGTTGCGGTAGCGAATCTCCCAGGGGGAGATGCCCACCTTTTCCGCCAGCAGGTTGATGTTGGATTCCAGGGCGAACTCGCTCTGGCATACCCCGAACCCCCGGAACGCTCCGGCGGGTGGGTTGTTGGTGTAGTAGCCGTAGCCCCGGATGTCGGTGTTCTGGTAGCAGTAGGGCCCTACCGAGTGGGTACAGGCCCGCTCCAGCACCGGGCCGCACAGGGAGGCGTAAGCTCCGGTATCGAAGTAGATGTCGCAATCCAGCCCGGTAAAGATGCCGTTCTCGTCGCAGCCCAGGGTGAAGGTGCCCTCCATGTAGTGGCGCTTGGGGTGGAAGTCGATGGACTCCTTGCGGCTCAGCTTCACCTTCACCGGCCGGCCCACCTTCAGCGCGGCCAGCACCGCCAGGTGCTGCACCGATACGTCCTCCTTGCCCCCAAAGCCGCCGCCCACCAGCTTGTTCTCCACCACGATGCGCTGGGGGTCCCAGCCCAGCATGATGGAGATCTCTTTACGGGTGTCGTACACGCCCTGGTCGCTGGTGTACACCTTCACTCCGTCCTTGTAGGGGAAGGCCACCGCCGCCTCCGGCTCCAGGAAGGCGTGCTCGGTGAAGGGGGTGCGGTAGGTTTGGGTGACCACATACTTGGAGGCGGCGATGGCCGCCTTGGCGTCGCCCCGGGTCACGTGCCGGGACTGGCACAGGTTGCCCTGGGAATGCACCTTGGGCGCATCGGGGGCCATGGCCTCGCGGATGTTGCGCACCGGTTCCAGGGGCTGGTATTGGATCTTCACCAGCTTCTTGGCCTTTTCCAGGGTGGCCTCGTCCTGGGCCACCACCAGGCAGATGGCGTCGCCCACGCACCGGGTAATGTCCCCCTGGGCGATCATCACGTCCCAATCCTGCTGAATGTGGCCCACCTTGTTGTGGGGCACGTCCTGGGCGGTGAGCACCGCCAGCACGCCGGGCAGGGCCAGCGCCTTGGCGGGATCGATGTCCAGCACCTTGGCCCGGGGATAGGGGGAGCGCACCGCGCTGGCCAGCACCATGTTTTCCATATAGATGTCGTCGCAGTATTCCCCTTGGCCCAGCACCTTGGCCCGCACGTCCACCCGGAAGGCCCGCTCTCCCACGTCGTAATCGCCGCCCTCTTCCAGTTGGGGGTCTATCTCCTTCTCCCCCCGCAGGATGGCCGCGGCCAGGCTGATGCCCTCAATGATCTTCCTATAGCCGGTGCAGCGGCAGATGTTGCCCCGCAGCGCCCGGCGGATCTGTGCCTCGTCGGGGCAGGGCACCTTGTCGATGAGGGCCTTGCCCGCCATCACCATGCCGGGAATGCAGAAGCCGCACTGCACCGCCCCCACCGCGCCGAAGGCGTACACGAAGGCCTCCTGCTCGGCGGGGCTCAGCCCCTCCACGGTCAATATGTTCTTGCCTGCGGCCCCCTTGGTGCTCAGCACGCAGGCTTTCACCGCCCTGCCGTCCACGATAATGGTGCAGGTCCCGCAGGCGCCCTCGCTGCACCCGTCCTTCACCGAGGTCAGGTGCAAATCGTCCCGCAGGTAGCGCAGCAGGGGCTTGTCCACCGTCGCGGTGCGCTGCACCCCGTTGACGGTAAAGGTATACCCTTCGCTCATCTCAAGCCCTCCCTATGGCCCTGGGCGGCGGCGTAAAGATGCCGTAAGCGTCCACGATGACGCCCCGGGGGCACTTTACCGCGCACATGCCGCAGGACACGCATTTCTCCCCGTCGATCACCGGATGCCCGCCCTCCAGGGAGATGGCGTTCACCGGACAATTCTTTTCGCACATGCGGCAGGAAACGCAGCCGGCCGGGCAGGCGGCCTTGGCCGCCGGGCCCGGAAGATCCGTGGAGCACAGGGGGGCGATGGGCATGTCCTGAGGGACCAACCCAATCAGGGATTGGGGGCAGGCCTTGACGCACAGGCCGCAGCCCACGCACTTTTCCCGTTCCACCGCCGCCGCGCCTCCAGGCGTCACGGAGATGGCCTCCTTCCTGCAAGCCGCCGCGCAGCTGCCCAACCCCAGGCAGCCCGCCCCGCAGGACATCTGTCCTGCCGGCGCCGCCCCTGGAATTTCCCCGGCCCTCAGCGCCTCCAGGGCTTCCCGGCAACCGGCGTATTCCCGCTGTCCCTGGGCTATGCGTTGGGCCAGGCCGCCGCCCTGGCAATAGACCACGGCTACCCGTTTGATTCGTGCCAATGTCATCCGCCCTTTCTCAACCTCTGCGGGCCCGGCCCGTCCTCATCCCAGCATGTAGCCGTAGCTGTCGTACACGGCGCAGATGGTGCGCCGCACCCGGTCCTCCAGGCCGCAGTTGGGATCGTACACGTCGTACTCCCCTTCCTGCTCCGCCAGGCGCACCCGGGTCTTGCCCCCCGCCAGGCGCAGGAAGCCCTGGTTCTGGCTGTTGTCCATATCCTCCCTGCTCCAGAACAGGGTGAGCTTATCCTTATAGGGCCTGGAATCGTAGGGGCAGAACACGGCGCAGTTGCCGCACTCGTTGCACATGCCGTCCACGTGGATGATCTGGCGCATCTGCAGGCCGGGCACCGCCACCGCCACGTTGGCCCGGTTGGGGCACACGCCGGCGCAAGTCTCGCATACCGTAGCGCAGCCCAGGCAGCGGCTTTCCTGGCAGGTTTGGCAATCGGTGCAGATGTCGCCCCGCTTGCCCAGCATGGCCTGGATGCGGTCGGGGCGGCGGTTGCGGGCCGCGTAGAGGTCCACATCCATCCCGACGATGGCCTGAACCGCCTTGGTGGCGCCTGCGATGGCCTCCACCACGGTGCCCGGGCCCTTCTGCCCGTCGCCGATTACGTAGACGCGGGGCACGCTGCTCTCCAGGGTGTCCGGGTTCACTACCGCCCTGCCCCGGCTGTCCAGGGCCAGGCCGTTGGCCTGGTACAGGGCGCTGTCCACCTTCTCCCCCACGGCGGTAATCACCGCAGTGGCGGGCAGCTTCACCGTCTTTCCGGTATCCACCGGGCTGCGCCGGCCCGAGGCGTCGGGGGCGCCCAGCTCCATCACCGCGCACTCCAGCTCTCCCTCCGCCAGGCCGATGGGGGCCAGCAGCTCCATGAACTGGACGCCGTCCGCCATGGCCAGCTCCAGCTCCTCCTGGTCGGCGGGCATGTACCGCTTGGTGCGGCGGTAGACCAGGCTCACGTCCTTCACGCCGGGGATGCGCTTGGCCGCCCGGGCGGCGTCCATGGCGGTGTTGCCTCCGCCGATGACGATCACGTGCTCGCCCAGGTTCAGGCTCTGGGGCTCCTTCTTGGCCTGCTCCAGGAACTGAATCACGTTGATGGCCTGGCCGTATTTCATTCCGGCGCTGCCCGGCTTCCAGGCGCCGGTGGCCAGAATCACGTGGGTATAGCCCTGATCAAACAACTCCTGAACGCAGGAAATCTCCTTGCCCAGCTGGAACTTGGCCCCCATGGCCTTGCACAGCTGAACGTCCTTTTGGATGGCTTCATCGCCGATGCGGAAGGCGGGGATCACGTGCTTCACGATGCCCCCCAGCTCCGCCTTGGCCTCGAACACGGTTACCGGCACTCCGGCCCGGCCCAGGAAATAGGCGGCGGACAGGCCCCCGGGGCCGCCGCCCACTACGGCTACCTGCTTGCCGGCTACCGGCGCGCCCGGCTTCAGCTTGGGCAGCAGCTGGGCGAACCCGCCCTGGGCGGCCTTCAGCTTCCAATCGCGTATCTTCACCGATTCCTCGTAATTGCTCCTCATGCACTTGTCCATGCAGCGGTGGGAGCAGATGGTGCCGGTGATGAAGGGCAGGGGGTTGCGCTGGAGGATCACCTGCAGCGCTTCCTCGTACTTGCCGTCGGTGGCCAGGCTCAGGTAGGCGGGAATGTCCTGCTCAATGGGACAGCCGCCCCGGCAGGGCGCGGTAAAGCAGTCCATCAGGGGCACCTTTGCCGCCAGCTTCTTGGAGGGAATGGGCTTCACCGGCTTGCGGTAATGGCCGCCTGCGCGGGCCTGCCGGGCGATGCGGGAAATCCCCTCCACGTCCACCCCGGTCCAGGGGCCCTGGCAGCCCATCATCTCCTGGCCGATCTGGGAAAAGCGCTGGTAGCCGCCGGGCTTGAGCACGTTGGTGGCCATGGTGATGGGCCAGATGCCCGCCCGGTACAGCGCCCCCACCGAGAAGATGTCCGCGCCGCCGGAATAGGAGATGCGCAGCTTGCCCTGGAACTGGCGGGACAGCTGCTCCGCTAGAGAGGAGCTCAGGGCGAACAGGGACCTGCCCGACATGTACATCTCCTGGCTGGGCAGTTCCCCTGCCGCCACGTCCACCGGGAAGGTGTTGGTCAGCTTCACCCCGAAGTCCACCCCCCGCTCCTGGGCCAGCTGGATCAACCGGCCCAGCATGGGGATGGCGTCCTCCATCTGCAGGTCCTCCCGGAAGTGATGGTCGTCGAACTGGATGTAGTCGTAGCCCAGGTCGTCCAGGGTCTTGCGGGCGAATTCATAGCCCAGCAGGGTGGGGTTGCACTTGATGTAGGTGTGCAGCCCCTTCTGGGTAATCAGATAGGTGGCGATGCGCTCGATTTCGTCGGGAGGGCAGCCGTGGAGGGTGGATTCGGTGATGGAGCGGGAAACCTGGGGCGAGATGCCCATGACGTAATCCCGGTCCACATGGCGCATCCTGTCCAGGTTGGCCAGGGCCCAGTCCACGCATTCCTTCCATATGGGGGTGCTGGAGGCGTCCTTCATGCCCTCGATGAACTTGTCCACCTTTTCGCTCTGGATGCCCTTCAGGTCGTAACCCACGCTCATGTTGAACACGAAGGCCTCCGGATCGCCCAGCTCCAGCTCCTTGGCCATTAGCTTGCAGGCGAACCAGGCCTTCACGTACTCGTCGAATGCCTGGGGCACGTACAGCTCGGTGGACCACTCGCAGTTATAGCATTCGTCCTGGGCGGTGATGCAGGGCTTGTTCACGCACTTGGACAGCTCCTCGCCGTCCATGATCTGCACCGTCTTCAGCTCGAAAAACCGGCTGCCCGCCGCGTAGCTGGCGATGATGTTCTGGGCCAACTGGGTGTTGGGGCCCGCCGCCGGGCCGAAGGGGGACTCCACCTTCTCGTCGAACAAGGGCATGGTCTTTCCGTCGGCGTGGCGGGGCATCTTGCTCACGCCGAACACGCTGCCGCTGGCCCTGTACTCCTCCAGTACCCAGTCCATCAGCTGAGAAAAGGGAATCGGGCGCATGATATCGCTCATAACAATGAACCTCCCTGACGATGAATATCTTGATCGTTGGTATTCCATTCGCACGCCTCGCACACCCGGTACGCCGCACGATACCAAGTCTTTCTCCCTGTCCCATGGGCGCGGCCCGTCTATGCCTCGCCCCACGGGTCCCGCCGCGCCTCACGCGCTGGGCAGGTTCCGCCGGTCCCGCCGCGACGCCTCAGTAGGCGCGGTGGTTCAGCTCTCCCCACAGTTTCTTGGCCTGCTCCATGACCCAGGCGTTGATCCTGTCCTCGTCCAGGTCCACGAACTGCCTGTCCTTGTACACCACCTTGCCGTTGATGATGGTGGTGCGGCAGTTCTTTCCCATCATGCCAAAGAGCATGTGCCCGTCGATGTTGTCCGCGCCGAAGGGGGTGAAGGGCTTGTAGTCCATGACGATGACGTCGGCGGCGGCGCCCTTTTCCAGCACGCCCAGGGGCTTTTTGAAGTAGCGGGCGCAGATCCTGGGGTTGTTGCGCCACAGCATCCCGGTGGCCTCGCACCAGCCCACCGCCGGGTTGCAGGCGTTGTGCCGCTGCATGGGCAGGAGCACCTTCAGGCTCTCCAGCATGTCGTGGGTATAGGCGTCGGTGCCCAGACCGATCAGGATGCCCTTGGCGTACATCTGAAGCACCGGGGAGCAGCCCACCGCGTTGCCCATGTTGGACTCGGGGTTGTTCACCACCATGGTGCCGGTTTCCTTGATGATGTCCATCTCCGCCGGGGACACGTGGATGCAGTGGCCCAGCATGGTCTTCTCCCCCAGCAGGCCGTTGTACAATAGCCGGTTCACCGGGCGGCAGCCGTAGTTCCTCAGGGCGTCGTACACGTCGTTCATGCCCTCGGCCACGTGGATGTGGAAGCCGGTCATGCCGTCGTTGGCCTTCACCATGGCCTCAAAGGTCTTGTCGGAGATGGTGAACAGGGCGTGGCCGCCGAACATGGCCTTGATCATGTCGTCGTCCTGCTCCTTGCACCACTTGGCGAAATCGGCGTTCTCCTGAATGGCCTGGGCGCACTTGTCCATGCCGTCCCGCTCGGACACCTCGTAACACAGGTTGGCCCGAATGCCCACTTCTCCGCACACATCCTTGATGGCGAACAGGGAGCCGGGGATTTCGCAGAAGGAGGCGTGATGGTCGAAGATGGTGGTGACGCCGTCCCGGATGCAGTCCAGCACCGTGGCGTAGGCGCAGGCCCGGGTGCCGTCCAGGGTCAGGTGGCGGTCGATATACCACCACTGGCCGTCCAGCACTTCAAAGAAGTTGCTGGGATTAAACCCGTCGATGGCCAGACCCCGGGCCAAGCCGCTGTAGATATGGGTGTGGACGTTGATCAGGCCCGGCATGATCACGCCGCCCTTGGCGTCCACAAACTGGGCGTCGGGGTACTTCTCCTTCATGGCCTGAAAGGGGCCGGTTTCCTTTACCGTATCCCCATCCAGCACCACGGCCCCATCCTCCAGGTAGGGGAAGGTCTCGCTCCGGGTGATCAGTCTGCCATTGCCAACCAGTAACACGCGCAACGCCTCCTACAATATCATGATATAAAAGAACATCCATTCTTCTTTTGAATGGATGCCGTTCGCACTGCTTCTCGCTTACTTTGCTACGGTCCATTCTATCCAGCCCGTGCGCAAAGCACTCCGTTACAGCCTTCAAAGTTTGTTGTTATTATATCATACATCTTATCCCATTGCAAGCATTTTTTCCTCGGAATTTCAGAATATTTTATCATAAAAATTTCTCCCTATAAAAATCCACGGTAAAGTCTCCCCTTTTCTCCGCCCCGGCCGGAGCCCATTCCCGGGCTTGATTTCCCGGGAATCTCCCTGTATAATCAACGGGAAGGGAGGCGGCGTTATGGCGGTAAGTTACCTGCTCCAGGGCGGCGCGCTCCGGGCCCAGCCCATGGAGGCGTTCTTGGGGCGGCTTCTGGACCAGGCCCCGGTGATCGCCCTGGTGGGGGCGGGGGGCAAGACCACCCTGATGTACGCCCTGGCCGAGAGGAGCCGGGCCCTGGGCCGCTCCACCCTGGCCACCACCACCACCCACATTTTCCGGCCCCAGGGTCCGGAAAACTGCCGGGATTTGGGCCAGTGCCAAGCCCGCTGGCGTCAGGGCGAATACGCGGTATGGGGGACGGAGGGGCCTGCGGGCAAGCTCGGCGCCCTGTCCCCGGAGGACTTTTCGACGGCCCTCGCCGCCGCGGACCAGGTGCTGGTGGAGGCGGACGGGGCACGCCGGATGGCCTGCAAGGCCCCTGCCGCCCACGAGCCCCAGATCCCTGCCCAGGCCGGGCTGGTGGTGGCCGTGGCGGGGCTCACCGCGTTGGGGCGCTCCGTGGCGGAGGGCTGCTTTCGCCCCGAATGGGTATGCGCCCTGCTGGGCTGTTCCATGGACCACATCCTGACCCCCGCCGGTCTGGCCCGTCTTCTGGCCTC
>DSLFC04102__coassemble_1406_pt1 | contig 14185 bp, 9 predicted proteins | sample DSLFC04102__metabat2_low_PE_004 | metagenome-assembled genome bin DSLFC04102
GACTTCGTCAACATCCTGAGAACCTCTGGAACCGGCGCTGCCCCGGAAAAGCAAACAAGGACCCCTGCGCCGCCCAAAGGGCCCCGGCCCGGTCCCTCGTCCAGGCGGTGAGCCAAATTCCCCCTATCCCCGCCAGGCCCGGCCGTCGCCCTCGCTCCCCGCCCTCAAGGGGTGCGTCCCAGAGCTTGGGCCCGTGACTGGAGGCCCTGTGAGCCTGAGCTCACAGGGCCTCCAGTCACGGGCCCGCCTGCGGCGGAAAAATGGCCTTCGTCCTCCTTACAGCGCCGGCAGAGGGAGCGGCTGCTCCATCAGTTCCAGGCACCGGGGCATATCCTGAAGCAGGTGAGGCAGTTTTATCAGTTGCTCAAGCTCCATCGTGGCCAGCATGGCGGGCAGGGCCCGCTGGCGCAGGGCGGCGTCCAGAGCGTCCATATCTTCCATGCGGCCGGTGCGGATCAGCCCGCCGCAGAACAGCCATATCTCATCCAGGGTGCGCCGGTCCAGCCGGTAGCCCACCTGGTCCAGGGCCTGGCGCAGCCGGGCCAGCCGGTCCTCCACCGCGCCGGGCAAGTGGCCGGTGCGGTCCAGCAGTTGGGTTAGGGCCGGCAGCGCTACCGTCTCTTTCACGGGGCCCTGTTCCAAGGCCGCCGGTTTCCAGGGCTGATCGGCGGCAGGCGCCTTCAGGCGCAGCAGGAAGGCGCGACTAAGGAGCCGGGGCGGCAGAGGCAACCCCTCGGGGCCGTCCTGAACGGTAAGCGCCACCCACAGGGGCACGCCCTTGTCCCGGGCCATATCCTGCAGGCAGATGGCCTGCTCCACAGCATCCGCAGCGGCGGGCAGGTTCGCGTCGTCCAGCAGCAGGATGGCGGGCGCCTTGGAATCCATGCGTTCCAGTAGCGCCTGGGCCCGGGAATAGGGGGGCCGCTGGAGCTGGAGGAAACGCCCGTTTTCCCGGTTAAGCCCCAGCGCCCTGGCCAGTTGGCGCACCAGCTGGGTCTTGCCGCTGCCCGTGGGGCCGGACACCACCATGAGCCCGCCGGTGAGCAGGCACAGGAGCAGGTCCACGGCCTGGGGATTGTCCAGGGCAAACCCGGCCCCGGCCAAAGACACCCGCAGGGCGCTGACCAGTTCGCCTGGAGTGGGCTGGCACAGCGCAGGCGGGGGCAGGGGCTGCTCCAGGGTGCCGTCCAAGGCGCGCTGAGCAGCCCGCTGTACGGCGGCCTGGGCCAAGGCGGCTTGCAGAAGCTGCTGGCTGCTTTGGGTAAGCGCCGCTTGAGCGACCCTGGCGGCTTCCCCGGCTGTCGCGGCGGCAGCCTCGTTTCGGGCTATCTCCTGGCGCAGCGCCTGGCTCCTGCCGGTCAGCTCCTCCAATTCCTTGCGGTGAGCCTGGCGCAGTTCCTCCATCAGCTGGGCTTTCACATCGCCCCGCCGCTGGCGCAGCCCGTCGATTTCTCCCAGCAGCTTCAGCCGCTCCGCCTCGATCTGTTCCATGCGCTTGTCGGCGGCGCTCTTTTGGGCCTCCGCCTGTATCTTCAGCGCCTCCATCAGGCCCTGGCGCAGCCCCTCTTCCTTGAGCAGCGCCGCCAGCAGCGCCCCCCGGGCCTCCTGAATGGACCAGGCCGCCCGCACGCCTTGCACCGCCTGCTCGATGGGGCTCACCGCCGGCTTGCTGGTGGCCTCCGGCGGCACCGGATGACCCAGCTGCTCATACCGGGAGCGCCGCCACTGCTCGTCTATCACCTCGGACAGGCTGCGCCCCCGGCGGGGATTGATTCCCGACTGGGCCTGCAGGGCCTGGTCCCGCAGGCTGAGCCGCCTGCTCACAGCCTTCAGCTTCGGGCCCGCCTGCTGGTGCGGGACGCATGTCTCCTCCCACGAAGAGCCCTGTCTGCCCTTGACCTCCTTGACCGCTCCGAGGCCCTCCCAGGATTTGGATGTCTCGTCGGCAGCCTCCCCATGTCCGGGCTCGTCTATGGGTGCGGGCCCTTGCTCCGGTTGCGCGGCTTCGGCGGTTTGGGGCTCGTCCCCTGCGTTAAGGGCTTCGCCAGGCGCAGCCGCGCCGGCGGCGCCGGGAATGTCCCCGGATTGGGCGGGCTGCTTCACCTTGGCGGTTTCGGCGGGCTTAGCGCCTTCCCCCGCCTTGGCAGCCTGGCCGGGCACGGCGGCCTGAGAATTTTGGTTTTCCTGGGCGGCGAAGAGGGCCCGGAGCAAAGCGGTGGACTCCTGGTCCTCCTGGCCTACAACGGGGAGGGGACTCTCCTCGCCTTCCTCCTGCTGAGAAGGAATGCCGAACATCTGGGGTCGGGTCATAAGCACCACGGGCCCCTCTTGGGTTTCCAGGGTGAGGCAATAGGGCGCGGCCTGGGCCTCCGGAAGGGTCTGAAAGGGTAGGCCGGGAGCATGGCGCAGGGAGACGCAGCCGGCCACATCCCGGGCTTCCCCCCATATCCAGGGGCCCAACAGTTGGCCCTCCCGCCGTACCAACACATAACGGGTACCCGGCGGGTTGTCCCGCAGGGTGATCTCCTCCCCGGCGAATACGTACTGGGCATCCAATACCTGGGCCGCCACTTGACAAGGCACGGGACCGATCACGTCGGAATAGACGATGGAGGCGTTGCGCTCGCTGGCTCCGCCGTAGTTTTTATTGGGGCGAATCTTTTCATTTTCGCCGGGGAACCTTCTCAAATCCAACGCGCAGTAACGCCCCAGGTCCCGCATACGGTTTTTAAAGCTAGCCAACTCGTTTTTGTCCGGAACGATGCGTATCCATCCATCTTCCGGGAATTTCTCATCCATTGCTTCCAGCGGGTAATGGCCTTCTCCGTCCAGCTGCGCTACAGGCCGGATGCGGAAATACGCCTTGACCGGATTATCCTCTTCCAGAAGACCCACCGTCAGTTTTCCCGGCAACGGCATGCGTTCGTCCCCCTTTGTCTTTCATTTGTGCTGTCCCAAATCTATTATAGCATAAAACAGGCGAAAATCATCCATAAAATTTTCCATTTATGCAATCATTGTTTGAACTTTTCAATGTATCATAGTACATATTATTGGGATGAGCCGGATGGGGAGGCGAAAAAAAGTGAAATTGACCTGTATGACGGGCCGCGCCGGGGCGGTGCGCAAGGGGGCGCTGGACTTTCTGGCCGCCGCTCTGGCCGCTCCCGGCGAAGGAGAAGCGCTCTTTCTGGTGCCCGACCAGTACACCTTGCAAGCCGAGATCGAGGTCTTGGACGGGCTAAACCTGCCCGGTTCCTTCCGGTTACAGGTATTATCCCCACGGCGGCTATTCCATCGGATATTCCAGGCTGCGGGAGGCCCCCGGGAGGCGCTGGTGGACGAACAGGGCCGGGTGATGCTGATGCAAGCGGCCGCCCAGAGCCTGGCCGGATCGCTGAGCTGGTACGGCAGCGCACTGACCCGGCCGGGGTTTGCCCAGCGCTGCGTGAGCCAGCTGACCGCTTTTAAGCAGGCGGGGCTAAGCCCCGAGGACGTGGCCAACATGGCGGGGGCGGGAGAGGGCGCCCTATCCCTGAAGCTGAAAGACCTGGCCCTGCTGTACCAGGCCTATGAAGAAGCGCTGGCGGGGCGGTTTATGGACGGAGAGGACCAAGCCCGGCGGGCCTGCCTGCGAATGGAGGGGGCTCCCTTCCTCCGGGGCGCCCGGGTGTGCGTCTACGGTTTCGACCTGGTAAGCCCCACACTGGCCCAGGTAATCCTGGCCCTGTTGCCCCTGTGCCAGGAGGTCGCCTTGGCCTTGGTGCTGGCCCAGAACCAGGAGGCCCGGGACTATTCCCTGTTTTGGCCGGTGGAGCGCTCTTGGACCCGGTTAGAGGCCCAGGCTCAGGCATTGGGCGCTCATACCAGCCGCATTTGGTTGCCCGACGCGCCCCGGCCCGGCGCCTTGGGGCATCTGGAACGGGAGCTGTTCTGCGTACCCCAGACGGTCTATGAAGGGCCCACCCAAGCCGTGCAGTTGGCCCTATGCCGCAATCCCCAGGAAGAGGCAGAATTCGCCGCCGCCTTGATCCGCCGGCTGTGCCGCACCCGGGGCTGGCGCTATCGGGATTTCGCGCTGGTCCTGGCGACCCAGGATCAGGCCCTGGCGGGAGCGCTGAATCGGGCCTTTCAGCTGTATAAAGTGCCTCTGTTCCTCACCCAGGGCCGCAGCGCGGACAAACATCCCTTGAGCGCCTGCCTGCTCAGCGCCCTGCGAGCCGTGACCCGGGGGTGGGCCCTGGCCGATCTGGTGGGATACATTCGCTCCGGCTTTTCCGGACTCACCGGCCAGGAGGCCGACCTGCTGGTGAACTACGCCCAGGCCCACGGCCTTCGGGGTCGGGCCTGGCTGTCCCCCCTGACCCGGGGGGAGGAGGCGGAGCGCCAGGCCGCAGAGCCCCTACGCCAGCGGGTGATACAGCCCTTAGCCGTCCTGGCTGCCAGCGCCAAGGCAGCTAAGGACCTAAGCCAAGTACTGGCGGCGGTATTCGGGCTGCTGGAGGACATTGACGCTTATCAGCAGATGGAGGCCCAGGCCCAATCCCTTCAGGCCCAGGGCTTGACGGTATGGGCGGCGGAGGGGGCTCAGGTATGGAATCGCCTGGTCCAGGCCCTGGACCAGATGGCCCAACTATTGCCCCCCGCTCGGATGGGACTAAGCCAGGTATACGAAATGCTGCGCCGGGCACTATCGGCCACCGTGGTCAAAGCGCTGCCTCAATCCGCAGACGCGGTGGAGGGCGGCGCACTGGAGCACTTGCGTGGTAAGCCGGTCCGGGCGCTGCTGGTGGTTGGAGCCTGGAGCGCCGCCGCCGCATCTCCGGAGGGGCTGCTGGACGAGGAAGAGATGGCGCTGATGGGAGATAAGGGGGTAGAACTAGGCTTAAGCGCCGAGGAGCGCCAGCGCATGGCGCGGCTGGGCTTTAAATCCCTGCTATCCATGACCGGAGAATATTTGCTGATAAGCCGCTCTCAGAGCGACGCCTCAGGCCGGGCCCTTCAGGCCGGAGCGCTGATGAACGAAATCGCCCATCTGCTGCCCCGGGTTCGGATACGCGGAGGCGTCATGGGCGATCAAGGGATGTTGCGGGTGCGCCTGGAGCAGCCCGGCGCGGCGTTGTGCCGCCTGCCCGGCCTGCTGCGGGGCGGCGGCCCGCTGCCTCAGGCAGCCTTGGCCGCCCTGAAAATCACTCCCGGCATGGAGGCGCCCTTGGCCCGGATGCGGGCCTCCTTCGCCCACAAGGTGTATTCCGAAAAGCTGGATAAGGCCCTGGCCCGGCGGCTAATGGGCCCCGGCTCGGTGAGCGCCAGCCGCTTGGAGCGCTTCGCCGCCTGCCCCTTCCGCCATTTCGCCCACTACGCCCTGCGCCCCCAGGAGTTCCGCCCCTTCGCCCTGTCTCCCCGGGATGCAGGTTCTTTCTATCACCAGGCCTTGGAGGCTTTCATTCGCCAGAGCGGGGACCGGCTGGGTCAGATCACCCAGGAGGAAGGCCAAGCGATGATGGACCAGCTCACCGGGGAGATGACCGCTCAACTGCTCCAGGCCCATGGTGGCGACAGCGCCCTGGCCAAGGCAGAAGGAGAAAAACTGCGCCGGGTAGCCCGCCGGGCCGCCGCTGTGGTGGTGCGCCAGTTCGACGGCAGCCTATTTCGCCCCGCGTCGGTGGAGCTGGATATCCAGCGGGATCAGGTCCGGGTGGAGGGGCGGGCTGCCTTGGGCGGCCGCATCGACCGGGTGGACCTATGGCAAACCCAAGAGGGGGAAAAGTACCTGCGGGTTATCGACTATAAGACCGGCGGCCGGTCGGTAAGCCTGCAGGATATCTATTACGGCCTGCAATTACAACTCATCTTATACCTAGCCGCGGCCACCGCCCAGCTGGGGGGCCGGCCGGCGGGGATTTTCTATTTCACCATCGCCGATCCCCTCATCGCCACCCAGAGCCGGGACCCGGAAGCGGTGGAGCTGGAGCGGGAACACCAACTGCGCTTGGACGGGCTCATATTGGGACAGGAGGACGTGGTGCGGGCCATGGCCGCCCAGCCCCAACGGGCGGTAAACGTGGCCTTCAACCGGGACGGAAGCCTGCGGGCGGGGGACAAGGTGCTCCAGGCCCAGGACTTTTCCCGGCTGATGCGCCGTGCCATGGACCAGGCCGCCCAAATGGTGCGGGAGATGGAAGATGGGCAAACCGCAGTAGCCCCGGCCCAATCGGGCTCCCGCTTGGCCTGCCGCTTCTGCGAATACGCCACCCTGTGCGGCTATGATCCACTGCTGGAGGGAGCGCGGCCCCGCAAGCTGCCCAAGCTCTCTCCCCGGCAGGTACTTGAAGCGCTGAGGGAAGACTATCCTCAATCCGGGGAATAGAATTTCGTCCATGGGATATCCCATGGACGAAATTCTATTCCCCCATCCGCCCCGGCAGAGGGCGCTCCTCCCGCCCCCGCCCGGACCGAAACTACCGTCCCGCCTTTTGGCGCAGCGCCTCTACGTGATCCAACCGCTCCCAGGGCAGGTTCAGGTCGGGGCGTCCAAAATGGCCGTAAGCGGCCACCTGGGCATAGATGGGACGGCGCAAGTCCAGCCGCTCAATGATGGCGGCAGGCCGCAGATCGAACACTTCCCCCACAAGCTTCGCCAGCTTTTCGTCGTCCAGCACGCCGGTACCGAAACTGTTCACCGTGAGGGACACCGGCTGTGCCACGCCGATGGCGTAAGCCAGGCCCACCTCGCAGCGGCTGGCCATCCCGGCGGCCACCAGGTTCATGGCCACATGGCGGGCGGCGTAAGCGCCTGAGCGGTCCACTTTGGTGGGATCCTTCCCCGAGAAAGCGCCGCCACCATGATGGCCGTAGCCGCCGTAGGTATCCACGATGATCTTGCGCCCGGTGAGCCCGGAGTCCCCCTGGGGCCCGCCGATGACGAAGCGGCCGGTGGGATTGATCAGGTAGCGGGTCTGCCCATCTAGCCATTTTCCCGGAATAGCCTGGCGCACGACATGCTGGATGATGTCCTGCTGCAACTGGGGATAGTCCACGTCCGGGGCATGCTGGGCGGACACCACCACGGTATGCACCCGCAGGGGGCGGCCGTCCTGGTATTCCACGGTAACCTGGGCCTTGCCGTCGGGGCGCAGGTAGGGCAGCTCCCCGCTCTTACGTACCTGAGCCAGGCGGCGGGTAAGCCGGTGGGCCAGGGCGATGGCCAGGGGCATGTACTCGGTGGTTTCGTCGCAGGCATAGCCGAACATCATGCCCTGATCTCCCGCGCCAGTATCGAATTGATTCTCCGCCCGGCCCTCCAGGGCGTTGTCCACACCCATGGCGATGTCGCTGGACTGCTCGTCCACGCTGACCAACACCGCGCAGGAATTGCCGTCAAAGCCATATTTGGCCCGGTCATAGCCGATATCGATCACCTTTTGCCGGGCGATCTTGTCGATGGATACGTAGGCCGAGGTAGTGATCTCCCCCATCACCAAGATCATGCCGGTGGTGGCAGCGCATTCGCAGGCTACCCGGGCCATGGGGTCCTTTTCCAAAATAGCGTCCAGCACCGCGTCGGAAATCTGGTCGCAGATCTTATCCGGATGTCCTTCAGTGACCGACTCAGAAGTAAACAGGGTGCGCATGGGAATGTCCTCCTTTTGTGAATTGCCATTGAATATGCCCACGCGCAGAAAAAAGCGGACTCACAGATGAGCCCGCGAAAAAACGCGCCTCATCTTCCGGCAAAGCGACAGAACGCCCCGCCGCGGGAATTGGCACCGGTCGCAAGCGCCGGTTGCCGGGTTTCATCGGGCCCGTCCCTCAACCACTCTGGATAAGGCATATCCAACTGTCTGCCTCAGTATACCATATCATCATTTCCCGCACAAGGGTCCCGCGAGAAATTTACCGGACAATTTGGGCCGTACAGGCGCCCCTGGGTCCCGCCCTCCTAAAGGGGCGCGGGACCCAGGGGCGCCTGTACGGCCCGGGGGTGAAAAACCTACGGTTTTTCACCCCCGAACTCGCTGCCCTAGGCGGTTACCTGGGCGGTTTCTCGCAGGCGTTTGAGCAGCTTGCTCTCCAACCGGGATACCTGCACCTGGGTCATGCCGAAAGCGCTGGCAATCTGGGACTGGGTCTGCCGGTCGAAGTAGCGGCGCACCAGGATCTCCCGTTCCCGGTCATCCAGGGTGGCCAGTAGCTGATGGATGAGCAGCCGCCGGTCCACCTCCTCCATTCGATCCTCTCCTAACGTATCCCCCAAGGTAAGGCCGCCCTCCCGGCCCACCGGTTCGGACAGGGAACGGGTGGGCCGCAGGGACTCCAGGGCCAACAGGGCATCCTCCCGGCTGAGCCCGGCGCCCTCGGCCATCTCCGCCAGGGTGGGGGTGCGGCCGGTCTGAGCCTGGCTCTGCTGGATGAAGGCCCGTAACCGGCGGGCGTTTTCCTTGATGGAGCGGGCTACCCGCAGGGGCGCGTCATCCCGAAGAAAGCGCTTGGCCTCGCCCAGGATCACGGGCACGGCATAAGTGGAAAAGCACACGGGAAAATCGGGGTTGAACCCCCGGATGGCCTTGACCAGGCCCATACAGCCCATCTGGTACAGGTCCTCCCAGTCCCGGCCCGCGTCTTGAAAGCGCTTGACCACGTATTTGACCAGGGCCAGATTGTCCTCTACCAGGCACGTCATGGCCTGGGCATCGCCCTGCTGGGCGGCTAAAATCAACTGCCGGGTTTGGCTTTGGTTCAGCCGCTGGCTCAAGCGCGGCGCGCCACGGGCATGGCGGGCGCGCCAATGCGCTTGCGCATCCTCACAGTGGTTCCCTTGCCCACCTCGGAGCATACGCTGACCTCGTCCATAAAGCTCTCCATCACCGTAAAGCCCATGCCGCTGCGCTCCTCGCCGGACTCGGTGGTGAAGAAGGGCGTACGGGCCTTTTCTACGTCGGGAATGCCGCAGCCGTTGTCGATGACGTCCACGGTGAGCTCTCCCTGGTCCGATAGGGTGGCCTTTAGCCGCACCGTGCCACCCATGCGCTTATAACCGTGGACGATGGCGTTGGTCACCGCCTCGCTTACCGAGGTCTTTACGTCTCCCAGCTGCTCCAGGGTGGGATTGAGGGGCAGCAGAAAGGCGCTGACCACCATGCGGGCGAACGCCTCGTTTTCCGGGCAGGCCAGAAAATCGGTTCGCATTTCATTGATAATCGTCATGTTTCTACCCCTTCACGATAGTTTGCTGACCAGCTGATATAGCCCGGCCATCTGAAACATCCTGTCCACCTGGCGTCCCACGCCCCGAACGCAAACGGCCCCGCCCCTGCGGTTCATGATACGGTAACGGCCCAGTATGATGCCGATCCCCGAGCTATCCATAAAGTTGAGCCCGCCCAGGTCGAACACCAACCGGGTCACCTTGGGATCCTTGAGCAGTTCGTCCAGCTGAGGCCGGATTCGCTCCGCCACCGCGTGATCCAGTTCCCCCGAGAGGCGAACCACCACCTCGCCCCGTTTTTTTTCGTGTGCAACCATGCTCTTTTATCCTCCTTCGCCGGTTGAAACGCCAATACATTCCGTACCTATCCCCGCGAATCCTGCCGCGAAAAAGGACAACCCCTGTCGAACGGCGCAAATCGTCCGACAGGGGCGTGGAAAAAAGGGGCAAATTGGAGAGATATCCGTCGAGCCCGGTTTCTCAGAAGGGCCTGGGCCTGCCGCCCTCCACCGGACCGGGAAGGTTGGGCCCCTCCTTTCTGCCTGGCGCCTACTCATGGCCGGCCAGGTAACCCCAGGGCCGGGCACTACGCAGGCAGGAACCCTGAGGCGCGAATTGGTGATTATAGGTAAGCGTCCAGTTGAGCGCCCGAGAGGGTTTCCACCTCCAGCAGCGCCTGGGTAAGGGCCATGAGGGTATCCAACTCCCCGGTGAGCAGCTCGGTTACCTGGCGATAGGCCGTCTCCAGTACGCCTTGGGCCATGTCCATGGCCTGAGGATACTGGCTGCCCAGCGCCTTTTGCATCTGGCGCAGGGACAGGCATGGAGCGCCCTCCATACCCAGGTCCATCACCATGGTTCCGGCCAGGTCGGCAGCCCGGGCGAGGTCGTTCATGGCCCCGCTGGTCAGCTTTTCCTCGCCCCCCACCAGCAGTTCCGCCGCCCGGCCCGCCAGCAACACCTGCAACTGCCGCCGCAAATCCGCCTTATTGGCCATGGCCCGTTCTGGGGGGATGGTCAGGTTATATCCCGCCGCGCCTCGGGCGGTGGGCAGGATGGATACCCGGGCGATCTGGTGTTCCGGCAGCAGGCGGCGGGTAGCCAGGGCATGGCCCGCCTCGTGAAGGGCGATGACCGCCAGTTCTTCCCGCGTGGCCACCGGTTGCTTATCCGCTCCGGCCACCGTGCGCACAAAGGCCTGTTGGATATCGCTGGGCGCAATGGCCCGAGCGCCCCGGCCCGCCGCCCGAATAGCCGCCTCGTTTATCAAGGATTCCAGGGAAGCGCCGCTAAAGGAAACCGTTTGGGCCGCCAGTTGATCCAAATCCACCTGCCCGTCCAGGGGTTTCCCCTTCAGGTGCAGCGCCAGAATAGCCTTGCGCTCCTGGCGGTTGGGCAACCCCACTTCAATTTGCCGGTCGAACCGGCCAGGCCGCAGCAAAGCCGGGTCTAGGGTGTCCAAGCGGTTGGTGGCGGCCAGCACCAGTACGCCCGAGCAGGGGCGAAAGCCGCTCATCTCGCTGAGCAGGGCGTTCAAGGTCTGCTCCCGCTCGTCGTTGGCGCTTTGGTCCCGCTTTTTGCCCAAGGCGTCGATTTCATCGATGAACAGCACGCATTTGCCAGCCTTGCGCGCCTTCTGGAACAGGGCGCGCACCCGGCTTGCCCCCACGCCTACGTACATCTGTACGAAATCCGAGCCGGACAGGGCGTAAAAGGGAACCCCTGCCTCCCCGGCCAGTGCTCGGGCCAACAAAGTCTTGCCGGTGCCCGGCGGGCCATAGAGCAGCACCCCGCGCGGCATCCGCGCCCCCATCTTCTCGTATTTTTCCGAATGCTTTAGGTAATCGGCTAGCTCCATCAGGCTGGAGCGGGCTTCCTCATTGGCCGCCACGTGGGCGAAGGTGACGCCTGAACCTTCCGGCGCGTCCAACCCTTCCTCGCCTTCCAGGGGCAGGCCGTCCTTCACCGGACAAGCCCGCCGGCGCGGCGCACCCAGGGCGAAGGCCGCCAGGGCGCACAACAGCGCCCCGCCCAACAACGTCCGGGCACAATCTTGAGCCGCCCAAGGCAAGGCTTGGGCCAGGGTCATGCAGGCAAAGCCCAGCAGACATCCTCCCGCTCCCAGAGCCAGCAGTTTATCCCGCCTGGTCATGAAACCATCAACTCCCGATGTGATTATACACGCCAGGCGCACTGCGTGTAAACCGGCAATTGCTGGTTTACACGGCTTGGACCGGCGCTTCCCGGCGGTTGGTCCGGCGCCGGAAGCAAGCGTCCCGCCGGTTCCCTGAACGGCGTTCCGGTGGCGCCTCCGCCGGAACGCCGTCCAGGGCGAATCCCCGTCCGCCGGGGACGTCTTTGCCGCCGGGCTGGAGCGCTGTCCTATAGGCCCCAGGGATGACGCCCCTTCGCTTGGGGGCCGTGGCGGGATTGGGGCGGCTTTCATGGGGTTTATTCCGTTTTCATAAACCCTATCCGGTTTCAAAGCGCCGTCCACCTTGATTTTGAAGCGAAAAAGCTCTCCTCCCCGTTTTTTTCACAAAATGGCAACGCTTACGACATGGAAAGCATTTATACTAACAGAATATGCCATAAGCGCACTTTGGGGCGGCCCTGGGGAAATCTCTTCCTTGATGGGAACGCTCAGGGGGCATTCGCCGGGCGCATCCCCACGGAGGTGGAGCGGGCTATCTGGTATGGGTAGGCCCTCGAAGCGATTTTGAAAGGGCGATTCCAGGCGGATTGGGTGAAGCTATGAGCGGCGTATCAGCGGCCTAGGGGGATATTGCGATGAAACTTAAGGGAGTGCTGGCGTTGGGATTGGCGCTGGCGGCGCTGTTTTGGGGGACTATGAGCGCGGCCCAGGAAACCGGGCTACGGGATTCCGAGCTAAGCCGGGCGGAGTTGTTCGGCTTGATTCAAGGAGAAGAAGACGATCCGGACCGGCCGGTGACGCCGCAGGAAGGGCTCACCATGGTGGCGGGTGCGCTGGCCCTGTCGTTGGGCGCAAGGGACGCTTCCTTTGATAACTTGGCTCAGTCCGCCCCGGCGGAAGGGGAACTGAAGGTGCGGGAACTGTGCATGGCCCTAAGCCGGGCAGGGGCGCGGATGGGCGTGCCGGTACGCAGCAATCTGCCCGAACCTGCGCTGCTTTCTGGCACGATCGGACGCTCCAGCTATTTTGCCACCCGGGACGCCCCCTACGAAGCCCCCAATGGCAAGACCTATGAAAACGAGCTGCTTTACGCGGTAGCGTTTGCCTGTGGCACCCCATCCATGATCAGCGATTTGCCCCTGGTGGATGTAACCGACCTGCTGAACCAGGGGTTAGAAGCGCCCTGTACCTGGGCCCAAACGGTAGCCGCCGCCCTGCGCCTGTACGAGGCGGCGCCCCAGGTGGCTTCGCAGGCCGGTCAGCAGGACGGCGAGTCCGTCCAGGATGCTTCATCCCTCCCCCAGGAGGACTTGGATGAAAGGACGCAACCCTCTCCTACCCCGGCGGTCCAGGATACCCCAGCCCCGGAAGCCTCCCCGGCTCCTGAGGCCACTCCCGCCCCTATATCCTGGATTGAAGTGACCGCGCCCCTGGTGAATATCCGTTCTGCGGCCAGCTTGGAGGCGGAGGTGCTTTCTCAGGCCAGTCAGGGCGAGCGCTACCACAGCTTTGGGCTCACCGCCGACGGATGGTACATCATCGAATACGCGGAAAGCGCTATCGGCTATATTTCCGCCGATTACTGCAAAGAGGTCCAGATGAGCGACGCCGAAGAGGGCGAGGTCATCGGCACCGTCACCGTGCTCACCACGTCGGTGTTCGTGCGGGATCAGCCCAGTAACGCGGGCACGGCGGTATATACCGCTACCAAAGGCCAATCCTTTGAATGCCTGGGCAGAGAAGGCAGCGGTTGGTATAAAATCCGCTACGGCCAAGGCAGCGTGGGCTATATCTATCACAGGAACTGCGCTTTGACCTGGTTTTCCTAAAGCGCCTTGACGCCGCCGGGCCATGTCCTTGACGCGGTAAAGAGATAGGCCGTCCCCTGGTGCGTCCCCCGCCTCTTTTCCGGGGGACGCCATTTTTTCCGGCTACCCACGCAGCCTCGGGTACAACCTCAGCCGCGCCCTCTGCTCCTCCAGGGGAATGGCTGTCCGCTCCCCCGAGGCTACGGCTTAGCTCTCTTTATGGACGAAAAACGGGCTTCATGGCTTCCCGCAGCTTACCCAGCGCCTTCTTCTCGATGCGGCTCACGTAGCTTCGAGAAATGCCCAGAGCCTTAGCTACCTGGTGCTGGGGCCGGGGATGTCCGTCTATCAGGCCATAGCGCAGCACTATCACGGTCTTCTCCCGGGGGGCAAGCACCCTGCCCAACAGGGCCATTGCCCTGGCCGACTCGATGTTGGTTTCCGCCTGACTGGGTACCAGGTCGGGATCGGTGCCCAGGATATCCGCCAGCATGATTTCGTTTCCCTCTTTATCCGAACCGATGGGCTCGTTCATGGACAGATTGGCCTTGAGCTTGCGTCCCGCCCGCAGGGCCATCAGGATCTCGTTTTCCACGCATCGGGCGGCATAGGCTGTAAGCTTGCCCGCCTCGGGGCGAAAGGAATTCACCGCTTTGATGAGCCCGATGGAGCCGATGGATACCAAATCCTCGCCATCCAGGCCCGAATGTTGGTATTTCTTGGCGATATGAGCCACCAGACGCAGATTGTGTTCGATGAGCTCCCGGGCCGCCGCCGGGTCGCCCGCCTCCATACGGGCGATAGCCGACCGCTCCGCGTCGGGACTCAAAGGCTTGGGAAAGGAAGTTCTGCCCGATACATGGGCGATGAGCAAAAAAGTACAATCCAGCAGTTGTGCCAGCGCAGCCAACAACACCATCCAGCGCCCCCTTCCCCTTGAGCCTATGCGGCGTAGCCTTGTCTCCATACTTCGCCGTGCCGCCGGCCCCCCGCCGCCGCGCCTTCGGCGCGGCG
>DSLFC04102__coassemble_1408_pt1 | contig 14153 bp, 12 predicted proteins | sample DSLFC04102__metabat2_low_PE_004 | metagenome-assembled genome bin DSLFC04102
CCCGCCGCCGTTGGCGGCGGGCCTTCCGTTGGGAAACGGAGGGAAGAGGCGCGGCAGGGGATATCCGCCTGAAAAAGGCAAGGGGATCTGGGACGGATTTTTCGCACCAGATCCCCTTGCCGCCGGAAGGCTTTTCTCTAGCCCTCTTTTACCTGCTTAAGCCGCTGCGCTACCGAGTCGGCGAAGAAGGCCATATCATCCAGAATCGTCACATAGCGGAAGCCCTGCTGAATGCGCCGCCGGGCCAATTCCACCCCTGGAGCCACAATGCCCGGAATGACGCCTGCCTGCCGGCATACCGCCAGCACATGGGCGATAGCTTCCTCCACTACGGGATGCTGGGTTTGTCCCGCCACCCCCATGGACTGGGACAGGTCGAAGGCGCCGATAAACACCGCATCCACGCCGGGCACCCGGACGATCTCCTCAATATTGTCCACCCCTTGCCGGGATTCGCACATGACGGCGATCAAGGTTTCCAGGTTGCTCACCCGGCGGTAGTCCTCTATGCGGCCCCAGGCGGTACCCCGGCCGCCGGACATACCCCGCTCGCCTTCGGGGGCAAACTTCATGGCCCGCACGATGGCGGCGGCCTGTTGGGCGGTATGCACCATGGGTACTTGTACGCCGTAAGCCCCCACGTCCTGGTAGCGGGAGATGTTCTTGGGCGTATCGTCAGGTACCCGAACGACTGGGGTCATGCCGTATACCTCGGCGGCGCGCATCATGGCCACCACGGTTTCAATATCGGAAGCGGTATGCTCAGTGTCAAGGATGACGAAATCATAGCCGGTCACCCCCAGCACCTCCACTACCTCGGGGCAGGGCGCCGTGATAAAGGCGCCGATCTGGGTTTTGCCCGCCTTCAGGTTTTCCTTGAGTTGGTTGTGAAAAATGTAAGCCATCATGCACCCTTCCCGCCGCGGGTTGACCGCGATAGTTTTACCATTTGCGAAACGAACGTGATGACGATCATCACCAGGCACAGGCCCAGAAAGATGGCCGATACCGGCCGGGTAACGAAGGGCAGGAAGCTGCCCCGGCTCATCATCAAGCCCCGGCGCAGGTACTTTTCGCAGATGGGCCCCAGGATGAACCCCATGATGATGGGGGTCAAGGGCAGATCGAATTTGGTGAGGATAAAGCCCAGCACGCCCCACAGCAACAGCGTCCACACGTCGAAGATGCGGTTGTTGGTGCCAAAGGAGCCGATGATGCACAACACCATTACCATGGGCAGCAGGATGTACTTGGGCACCTTCAGCAGTTGGGTGAACCCCTTGATGCCGAAGTACTGGATGACGAACATGGCGATGGAGCACACAAACATCAGCGCGTAGATCACGTAGATCAGCTTGATATTCTCCTGATAGAACATGGGGCCTGGGGTTAGGCCGTTGATGGTGAAAGCGCCCAGCAGAATGGCGGTCACCGCGTCTCCCGGAATGCCCAGGGTGAGCAGGGGCACCATGGTGCCGCCAATGCAGGCGTTGTTGGAGGCTTCGGAGGCCACAATGCCGTCGATGATACCGGTGCCAAATTTTTCCGGGTATTTGGAGCTCTTCTTGGCCACGCCGTAGGCCAATAGATTGCACACCGAACCGCCGATGCCCGGCAGGATGCCGATAAAGGTGCCGATAAAGGAAGAACGCAGGAAGTTTACCGTTTGCCCGGCAAATTCCTTGCGGCTGATGCCGAAGCCCTTGCGGTTGATCTTGGCCATCTTCACGTTCCCGCTCTCTTCCTTGCCGCAGTTGAGCAGTTCGGAGATGGCGAACAGACCCACCAGGGCGGGTACCTCTTTAAACCCGGCATCCAGGTCGTGGATGCCCATGGTAAAGCGGGTGAATCCGTCGATGGGCGCCGCGCCCACCGTGGCCATGAACAGGCCGATGAGGCAGGCCAGCAGGCCTTTGGTCAGAGAAGCCCCGCACAATACCGCCACCAAAGTCAAGGAGAAGATGGCCACGGAGAAGTATTCGAACATCCCCAGGGACAGAGAGAATTTTCCCAGAATGGGCGCCAACAGGCACAGCACCAGGATGCCAAAGATGGTGCCCAGGAAGGAGAACACGATGCCTACCGAAAGCGCCTTCCAGGCGTCGCCCCGGTCGGCCATGGGTCCGCCGTCGAACACGGTGGCGATGGAGGCGGGGGTTCCGGGAATCTTGATCAGGATGGCGGAAATCAATCCGCCGGAGATGCCGCCGATGTACAGCGCCAGCAGCAGCGTCAGGCTGGGCACGATGTCCATGCGGAAGGTGAGGGGCAAGAACAGGGCGATGGCCATGCCCGCCGTCAGGCCGGGAATGCAGCCAAAAATGATGCCAATGATGGTGCCGGCCACGATCAGCAGGTAAGCCATGGGATCGGCAAAGATCTGGGGGAAGGCGGCCAGGAATTGGCTCATGCTAAGCCACCTCCCATCAGACTCCACACCCGGCCCTCGGGCAGCATCATCTGGAAGCCGTACCGGAACACCAGGTAGATCACCGCCGTAAAGACTACCGTGATCAGAGCCAGCTTGCCCCAATGCCTTTTGCCCTTGTCCGCCAGGGTGAGGATTTGCAGGTATAGATAGACCAGCGTCATTGCCAGAAAGCCGAAATATTCCAGCCCCAAGATATACAGGAACATCAGCCCCAGGGTAATCAGAGAGCGCAGATTGGCGCCTTCAAAAAATCGGGCGCCCCGCGGGGGCTTTTCCACCTGGCCACTCTCTTCCCGGCGCTTCAGCGCCAGCCCCTCTATCACGCCCTGAATAAACAACAGTACGCTGAGCAGGCACCCCGCCGCGCCAATTACCGTGGGCCAGAATCGGGCGGTTACCGTGGTGTTGACCACCAGCAGTTTGATGTCCTTGGTAAAATAGATGATTAGCCCAAAGCATACCAGCAAGACGACGGCGAAGATAGCCGTCTTAAACCTTCGGAAAAAATCGGAAACCGTGGTTTTTTCCACGCTGTATCCCCCCTATGGTGGCTTCAGAACAAAGAAAAGGTTGAACCTGCTGGCGCAGGCTCAACCTGCTTGACCGGTTATCCCGCCCCAGGGCCCGCCCAGGGCGGCGGCCCAACGGGCGGCAGCGCGTTTTACTGCACCAGCAGGGCGTCTTTATAGTCGGTCATCAGGGCGTACTGCTCGTCCAGATAGGCCACGGCTTCCTCGCCGCCCCGATAGACCGGCGTGACGAAGTACTGGTCGCAGTGGGCTTTGAATTCCTGGGAGTTGACGCACTTCTCTACGGCTGCATTGAACTTGTCCACGATGGCCGGATCGGTGTCCTTGGGGAACCAGTAGCCGAACATCTTGCCGATGGGGAAGGATTCGCCGGTAAGTTCCTTCCAGGTGGGGGTGTCGCTGTCATCCAGGGGCTCGTCGCTGAGGAAGGCCAGCGCCTTAAAGTCGCCGCTCTCCACATAGGGGCCGCGGGGCCATAGATGTAGTACATCTATGGCCCCGCAGCCCCTATGGAGTCCGCTTTCCGGGTCAACCGGTTCCCAGACTGCTGGCCCGGGCATGGAGCTCGGCGCTGAGCACGATGTGCTGTTGTTCCTCCTCCGGCGCACCGGCGCACAGGGCCAACAGTTGTTCTGCGGCCAGGGCGCCCATGCGGTAAACGGGGATGTCCACCGAAGAGAGGGGCACGCTGAAGGCCTGGCAAAAGCCGCTGTTTTCTCCGGATACCACCCGAATATCCTTGCCTGGGGTGAGGCCCATCTGGCGGCACACTTGGTAAAGGGTCATCCCCAGCCGGTCGTTGAACACGAACAAGCCGTCGATATCCGGGTTTTCCTCCAGGAAATGGCGGAACAACTCGGCGATGTCTCCGGTAATCCGACGAAGGCCGGGCACCTGGAGGGCGGGATCGTCGGGATGCTGGGCGTTGTGTTGGTCCAGGGCGGCCAGATAGCCCTGGAGCTTGTCCTCGATGGTGCAGTATTGGGAGGTAGCCAGGTAGGCGATTTTCCGGCACCCCATTTCCAGCAGGTGCTGGGTGGCGTAAAAACCGCTTTGGAAGAAATTCTGAAAGGCGCCGGGAAAGTTGTAGCCAGGCACCTGCCGGCTGCAAGCCACGACGGAAATGCCCTTTTGACGGATGGCCTCGAACACTTCCCAGCTGGGGGCCGAATGGGTGCTGGGAATGACGACGATGCCGGACACGTTGCGCTGGTAGAGCATCTTCAAATACTCTACCTCCCGCTGGGGGTCGTTGTCCGTATTGCACACGATCACGTTGACGCCGTGCTGCCGGGCGAAATCCTCTACTCCCCGCAAAATGTCCGGCGTGTAGCCCTTGGTGACGCTGTACACCAGCATACCCCACAGGTGCTCGTCCAGCTGGGCGGCGCCCGGCCTATCCCCGGAGGCTGACGGCTTGGTTAGCCCGGTGGCATAGGTGCCACGGCCGTCGTAAGAAGCCAAAATGCCCTCGCCGATCAGCTCGGAGATGGCCCGCTCCAGGGTAATGCGGGCCACCCCGCACTGAAGCGCTAGCTTATTGCGGTTGGGCAAGGGTGCGCCCTTGGGCAGTGCGGCGGCCAATTCTATCAGCTTTTGCTTGGTGATCTCGTATTTGTATTGTTTTTCCCGCATGGCGATCAACGCTTTCTCCTCGTAAAATGGATCCCCACAAGCTGATTCATTATAACAAGCCGCCCCATTTCCGTCAATACAGTGGAAAAACTTGGGCTATTGGCAATACACCTATGTAATACAGCTTTGAGCGGGGCGGCCTCCCGCTGGCAGCGGGAGGTTGGGGAGCGGGGAGCATGTCCTGGGAGAGGGACGCGAAAACCCCCGCCGGCGCGGGGGTTAGACAGCGGAGGCATATTCCCGGAAGGAGGTTAGTCGTGGGATTTCAGGGCGGCGTCGAAGCTGAAGGCGGAGGGCTCGAAGTTGATGCGTTCCACCAGCTGGAAGGCTTCCCGGGCGCCAAACATGCGCTCCATGCCGCTGTCCTCCCATTCCACGCACAGGGGGCCGTGGTAGCCCATCTGGTTGAGCTCCCGGATGATGCCGTCGAAGTCCACGTCGCCGTGGCCGGGGGAGACGAAGTTCCAGCCCCGCCGGGTATCGCCAAAGGGGATATGGCTGCCCAGGATGCCGCCCCGGCCGTCCCGGTTCAGCTTCACGTCCTTGATGTGGACGTGATAGATGCGCTGGGCGAAATCCCGCAGGAACACGCAGGGGTCCACGCCCTGCCACAGCAGGTGGCTGGGGTCGAAGTTGAGGCCCAGGGTCGGCCTCTGCCCGATCTCCTTCAGCAGGCGCTGGGCGCTGTAGTAGTCGAAGGCGATCTCGGTGGGATGCACCTCCAGGGCCAGGCGCACGCCGCACTGGTCGTATACGTCGAAGATGGGGGTCCACAATTCCACGATGCGCCGGAATCCCGCGTCCACCATTTCCGGGGTGGTTTGGGGGAAGGAGTACCATTGGGCCCATATGGGGGAGCCCAGGAAGCAGGTGACCACCTTGACGTTCAGCAGCTGGGCGGCCTTGGCGGCGGTCTTCATGCCCTGGACGGCCCAGGCGCGGATGGCGTCGGGCTGGCCCTTGATGGCGTCGGGGACGAAGTTGTCCAAGCGGGGGTCGTACTGGTCGCCCACGCACTGGCCCATCAAGTGGGCGGAGATGGCGCCGATGATCATGCCGTGGCGCTCCAGGGTCTGCTGGAACCGGGCGCGGTAGTCCGGGTCCTCCACGATTTTCCACACGTCCACATGGGACTGGCAGGCCACTTCCAGGCCCTGGTATCCGATTTCCTTCATTTGGGCGCACAGGGCGTCCAGGGGCATGTCGCCGAACTGGCCGGAGCAAATGGTGATGGGCCGCTTCATGCAATATTTTCCTCCCTTGCCGGTATGGAATGATAGCGCCGGGATGTCACTGGTCCACGTCCACCGCCTGGCCGGTGAGGGCGGCGCGCTGGGCGGCGAACACCACCCGCATGGCCTTGAGGGCCTCCTCCCCGTCCACGGGGGGGCACTGGCCGGTGAGGATGCTGTGGACGAAGGCGTCGACGATGCCGGTGGAGGTGCGCCCGCCGCTGGTCTGTTCCTTGTTGGAGGTGAGCAGGTCCAGGGCGCGGCGCTCCACCTGGCCGTCGGGCTTTTCCAGGATCAGGGAATACTGGGGGTCGTCGTACAGGCGCAGGATGCCCTGGGTGCCGTAGATGCGGGTGGAATTGTCCTCCTGGCCGTAAAAGGTCCAGCTCACGTGCATGGCGCCCATGACGCCGCTGCGGGTGGTGTAGAGGCAATAGGCGTTGTCGTCCACGGCGATGGGGGAGCCGTCGGGGTATTTCTTGTCCAAGGTACACAGGGCGGCCTGAACCCGGACGATGGGCTCGCCCAGCAGGAAGTGGATCAGGTCGGTCTTGTGGATGCCTAGGTCCGCCATCGCGCCGAAGGCGGCCCGGCGCTTGTCGAAGAACCAGCTGTTCCTTTCCCCGGTCCAGCCCTCGGGCCCGGGATGGCCGAAGGTGGTATGGAAGGCCAGCACCCGGCCCAGCTGGCCGCTGGCGATCAGCTGCCGCCCGGCCACGTGGGCCTTGGCCAGGCGCTGGTTATGGCCCAGCATCAGGATTTTGCCCGAGGCCCTGGCGGCCTGGACCATGCGCTGGCAGTCCTCCAGGGTGGTGGCCATGGGCTTTTCGCACAGCACGTGCAGCCCCTTTTCCAGGGCCCGGATGGCGTTTTCCGCGTGGGTGGCGTTGGGGGTACACACGCTCACCGCGTCCAGGCCGCTGTCCAGCAGGGCGTCCAGGCTGTCGTAGGCCGCGCCGCCGTACAGGGCGGCCATCTGCCGGGCCCGCTGGAGGTCGAAGTCGTAAAAGCCGGCCAGGCGGCAGTTGGGGTTTTCCTGGTATTCCGGGGCGTGGCGCACTTGGGTGATCTTGCCGCACCCGATGATGCCGATGTTGAGCATGAGGCTGCCTCCTTACTTTTTGCCGCGCACGTTTTGCAGCAGCACTGCGATGATGATGATGGCCCCGCTGATGGCCCCGTTGAGGAAGGTGGGCACCTGGGCGGCCACCAGGATATTGTTGATGATCTTGAACATGATGACGCCCAGGAAGGTGCCGATAATCTTGCCCCGGCCGCCGGACATGGCGGTGCCGCCGATGGCCACCGCGGCGATGGCGTCCATCTCGAACAGGTTGCCCGCGCTGGCCGCCGCCACCGCCATCAGCCGGGAGGCATAAATCCAGCTGGAGAAGCCACACAAGAGGCCCGTGATGGAGAACACCGCGATCTTGGTACGGTCCACGTCCACGCCGGCCAGCCGGGCGGATACCTGGTTGGAGCCCACCGCGTACACGTGCTTGCCCAGGCGGGTGCGCTGCATAATGAGCCCGAACAGCAGGGAGATGAGGATGAACAGAATCATGGGGTACTGCACCCGCTGGCCGAACACCTCGATGGCGCCGTTGGCCACCTGGCGGAAGCTCTCGTAATAGGGCTCGGTGGCGATGCCCTCCGCCACGGTGAAGGGGCCGCCCTGGCCGAAGTGGTTGATGATGGAGCGGCAGGCGGTCTGCACCGCCAGGGTGGCGATCATGGCGGGCATTTTGCCCTTGGCCACCAGCAGGCCGTTAAAGGTGCCGATAAAAGCGCCGAAGGCCAGGCAGAAGGCCAGCATGAGCCAGATGTTGTGGGTGTAGTTGAGCACCTCGATGCCGAAGCCGGAGATGATGGCCACCTGGGCGCCCACGGAGATATCGATCTGCCCGGCGCAAATGACCATGGTCATGCCCAGGGCGATGATGCCGGTCACCGAGGATTGGACGAAAATGGAATTGATGTTGCGCCATTTGAAGAAGTTGGGGTTTACCACCACCGCGATGAGCACGATGAGCACAAAGGATACGATGTAGCTGTACTCGCTGAACAGCTTTTTGCCAAAGGATACTTGGGGCTTGCGCCCGGTTTGATCGTTCATATGCCGCTTCCCTCCACATTCGCGCCGGTAGAATAGCCCATAACCGCCTTCTCGGTGAGCTCCTGGCGGCTGAGCACCGCGTTCACCCGCCCCTTATACATCACGTGGCACCGGTCCGCCACCTTGAAAATCTCGGGGAACTCCGAGGAAAACACCAGGATGGCCTTGCCCTGGCGGGCCAGGTCGATCATCAGGCGGTAGATTTCAAACTTGGTACCCACGTCGATGCCCTGGGTGGGATTGTCGAAAATCAGCACGTCGGCGTTGGTTTCCAGCCACCGGCCCAGGATCACCTTCTGTTGGTTGCCCCCCGACAGGGACGTGATGGGATTCTTGGGGGTGTCCGCCTTGATGGCCAGCGCCGCCTTCTGGCGCTGGTAGCGGGCCTTCTCCTCCTTCATGCGGATGAAGGGGCCCCGCATCCGGGTATTGTAAAAGCCCATGGAGGTATTGTCGTAGATGGTCAGGTCGTTGAGAATGCCCCGCTCCTTGCGGTTCTTGGGCACCATGGCCACGCCCCGGCGCATAAACCGGCGGATGTTGGCCTGGTCTAACAGGGCGCCGCCCACCCGCAGGGCGCCGGTGTGGGGAATCACGCCGAACAGGGCGTCGGCCAGCTCGTCCCGGCCCGAGCTCTGCAGTCCGGTAAAGGCCAGAATCTCCCCCTTGTGCAGGGTGAAGGACACGCCTTCAAAGTTCTTGCCCCCCAGGTTTTCCGCCTCCAAGGCCACTTGGCCGGTGGCGTAGCAGGGCTTGCTGTCGAACTCATCATCCTTTAGGGTGCGGCCGATCATCATTTCGGTGATGGAGGATTCGTCCACCTGGCTGATGAGGCCGCCGCCCACCAGCTTGCCGTCCCGCAAAACGTAGTAGTCCTGGCAGATCTCGAAAATCTCCGGCATCTTGTGGGAGATGTACACAAAGCTGACGCCTTCAGCCTGGAGCTGGCGCATGATGGCGAACAGGTCCTGAATCTCCCGGTTGGACAGGGCGGTGGTGGGCTCGTCCATGATGATCAGGTCGCACTTGAACAACAGCGCCCGGGCGATCTCCACCAGCTGTTTTTCCGCCGTCTGTAGTTCCTCTACCTTGGTCCAGGGATCGATGTCCACCCGCATACGGGACAGGACCTCCCTGGCCCGGCGGGCCATCTCCTTCTTGTCCAGCAGGCCCCCCTTGCCCCGCAGCTCCTGGGCCAAGTACATGTTTTCAAATACGTTCAGGTCGTTGCACAAATTGAGCTCCTGGTGGATGAAGCGGATGCCCTTGCGCATGGCGGCCATGGCGCTGGAAAAGCGCACCCGCCGCCCGTCCAGGCAGATCTCCCCCTGAGTGGGGGGAAAGGTACCCGCCAGCACGTTCATCAGCGTGGACTTGCCCGCTCCATTCTCCCCCAGCAGGCCCAGGATGCGCCCGGGGCGAATGGCGATATCCACGTGATCTACCGCCCGGACTGGCCCGAAATCCACCACAATTCCCTTCATTTCCGTGAGCAACGGCCATGCCTCCTTTCCCGCCGGGGTGCGCCCCGGCCCGGGTCCATGAGAAGGGCCGGCCGGAAACCGGCCGGCCCGGGGGAGACGGCGTTAGCCGTCGATGGAGTAGCGGTCGGCGTAATCCTGGCTGGCCCGGTAGTCCGCCACGGTGTTCTTGTCGATCTCGATGGAGGGGATCAAGAACAGCTGGCCAGCGATATCCTGGTCCTGATACTGTTCCCCATTGGCCGCCGCCACCGCCAGGCGCAGGGCATCCCGGATCATGGAGGGGCTGAAGAAGTAGGTGACCAGGTCGGGCTTCTCGATGTTGTCGTACAGGGACAGGGTCTCCCGGCGTCCGCCTACGCCGGTGACCAGCCGCAGGCTGTCCAGGCCGGAGGCGTTCTGGATCACCGTGGTGATGCCGTCCACGATTTCGTCGTCATGGGTGACGATCAGGTCCAGATCGGCGATGGTGGCCGCGTCGGCGGTATTCAGCCAGTTCTCCATGAACTCCTGGGACTTGGCGTTGGACCAGTCGGTCTGGAAGCCGTCCTGGATGAGCACGAACTGATCCTTGTAGGGGGAAGCCTCCAGCACGTCCAGCATCCCCTGGGTGCGCTGCTTGGATACCGTGGAGCTGTCGCCGATGAACAGCAGGTAGGAGATGGTCTCTCCGGCGGCCAGGTCCTCGGCATAATACTTGAGCAGGTACTCGCCCATCATGTTGCCGATGCTCTCGTTGTCGCCCATGATCTCCGCAGTCAGGCCGGTAAAGTTCTCGATGAGCCGGTCGTACACGATGAGCTTCACGCCCTCGTCCACGATGGTCTGGGCCGCGTTGCGCAGCTGGTCGCCTTCCAGGGGCCACAGCATGATCACGTCGGCGCCCCAGGTGAGGATGTCGTCGATGCCCTGGATCTGCTTGGAAGCCTCGCCGCCTACCGCCATCATGTAATCCTCAATGGCGCCGGAGGCCTTCAGCGCCTCCGCCTCGGCCCGGGCATGGGCCACCGATTCGCCGGTGAAGCCGTGGTCCGCGTCGGGGGTGACGATGCCCAGCCGCACGCCCTCCGCCATGGCGGTGAGGCAGCTCAGGGACAGGATCAGGGTCAGGACTACCGCGCACAGTTTCTTCATGGTCTCTCCTCCTACAGGTGTGATTGATTGAACGGCGCTAGGCCGCAAAATCCGTACTCTGGGGCGGTGGGCGTTGGGTGCGCTCTTTCTGGGCGGATACCCACGCCTACAGCCGCGATGGGCCGAAGGACGTCAAAGCGGCAAAATCCGTATTCCGGGGCGGCGCCGTGGATTCCCGGGCCATCAGCCGGTGGGGCAGCAGCAGGCTCTTGGGCACGCTTTCCCCCCGCAGCAGCTTGCCCAGCATCTCCATGGCCCGGAACCCGATCTCGTAACAGGGCTGGGCCACGGTGGTGATGTAGGGGTGAAACATGGTGGTGTGCTCCACGTCGTCAAACCCCACCACCGCCACGTCCTCGGGCACCCGGAAACCCAACTCCTTGGCCCCCGCGATGGCCCCCAACGCCAGCACGTCGGAGATGGCAAACAGCGCCGTGGGCCGCTCCTCCTGGGAGAGCAGGCTCACCGCCGCGTCAAAGCCGCTGGAAAAGCTGTAGTCCGCCGCCGCGTAGCGGACATAATCCTGGCGCAGGGCGATGCCCGCCCGCTTCAGGGCGTCCTGATACCCCCGCAGCCGAAGCTGGGTGGATACGTAGCGGTTGCAGCTGGCGATCATCCCCACCCGCCGGTGCCCCAAGTCCAGCAGGTGGCCCATCACTTCTCGGCTGGCCCGGTAATTGTCCACCAGCACATGGGGGATGTCCACCTTGGGGTCGTATTCCGAGCACTGCACGATGGGATAGCGCTGGGCGTAGGGGACGAGCCAGCCGCTGCCCAGCTCCGTGGCCATCAGGATGGCCCCGTCGGCCTGACGCCGGGATAGCCGGGACAGCACCTGCTCCTCCTGCTCCCGCTGCCCCGCCGTATTGCACAGAAAAAAACCGTACCCCATCTGATGGGCCGCTTCCCCAATGCCCGATATGATGTGGGCATAATAGGGATTGGTCACGTTGGGCACCAGGATGAGCACTACCCGGCTCTCGCTGCGGCGCAGGTTGCGGGCCGCCAGGTTGGGGCTGTACCCCAATCCTTGAGCCGCCTGGCGCACCCGCTGGGCCAGGGGCGTATCGGGCCTGGCCTTGCCGCTGAGCACTCGGGAGACCGTGGCCACCGATACCCCCGCCGCCTTGGCTACGTCCACGATGGTCGCCATAAAGGCCCCGCCTCGCTTGGTAATCGTTTGCAGAGAGTGTAGCATTTCCCTTATAGTGTAGTCAATATTTTCACAATCCGTTGCAGAAATTTCCATTTTTTCCCCGCGCTTTCTGGCAAATCATATGGTTTTCCCTGAATAATACGGCACTTCATTTATTATATAAATAAAGTTTATCATAATGTACCCCTATAGGGCGGCAAATACGGGGACAGAAGGGGAGGAGAGCGGGGGGGAGGGGGAATTTGGTTAATTTTTCATAAAATGCCGGAAATCCGTCGGACCAGACCGGCAATCCACGTCCCTCATCTCCGGACGGCGGCCTTGACCGGTAGGGAAAACCATGGTAGACTGAAGGCAACATCATTCCATTTTGGAAAGAAGTCGGAATAAAGGGAAGGAGAGAGGGACCGTGGCGCAGCGGGAATTGAGCCGGGCGGGACGGGTGTTGGCGGGCTTGCTGGAAAGCCCCGGGGCTACCCGGCCCCAGCTTTGTCAGGCGGCCGGCCTGTCTCCGGCGGCCATGCAGGGGGTCGTGGACAGGCTGCGCCAAGGCGGCGCCATCCAGGCCCAGGGCTTTAGCCCCTCCAGCGGAGGGCGGCGGGCGCAGCGCTATGGCATTTGCCCCCAGGTGGGGCGGGTAGCGGGGCTGTCCCTGGACAAGGAGGGGGTGAGCGCCGCCTTGTACGACGGGCAGATGAACCGGCTGGCCGAAGTCCACATTCCCTTCGATCCGGACGGCAGCGGGCCAGAAGCCGGCCTGGCGGCGCTGGCCGGCGCTGTGGAAGAGCTGATAGCCCTGGCGGGACCGGGAGCGCCCCTGCTCTGCGCGGGGGTGGCGCTGGAGGGCGCGGTGGAGGCGGGCCGGGTGGCGGAGCTGGAGGGTGCGCCTTTATGGAAGGGCTTTCCCCTGGAGCTGCGCCTGAGCCAGGCCCTGGGGACAGGGGTGTCGGTGAGCCGGGGGAGTTGGATGGCGCTGAGGCGGCTGCGCGCCGAAGGCCAGGTATCCAAGCCCCAGTGCGCCGCCCTGCTACGGGTGGGCGAGCGGGTCGTGGAAGGGGCGCTGATGGCCGGAGGGCAGGTCTTTCAAGGCGGCCATGGGCATCCCGGCGCTCTGGGCCATTTGACGGTAAGGCGGGACGGCATCCCCTGCCCCTGCGGCAACACCGGGTGCCTGAACCTGTATTGCAGCCAAAGGGGCATGACGCGGCAGTACGCGGCTCAGACGGGCAAGCGCTGCGCGTCGGTAGGGGAACTGTTCACGAAGATGGACCAGGGCGATCAGGCGGCCATCCGCACCGTATCCCAGGCCCTGGGCTATTTAACCGAAGCGCTCTGCGCCCTGGCCTTGGCCTGGGACCCCCTGGAAATTCTGGTGGACTGTCCCTATCTGGCCCGGCGGCAAGCGCTGTTATTCACCATGATCGACGCCTTTTACGCCCGCAGCGCCTATACCCGGGCGGAGCAGGCCCAGGTGCGGCTGGTGCAGCCCCCGCCCCTGCCCCTGGCCGCCGCCGCATGGGCCTTGGCCGTCCACCTGCCACGCGACCCACGCTGGCGGGACTGACCGCAGCCAGGCGCCCCGCCGCCCAGAATCGGCCCCTAGCCCCCGTATGCTCCCAAACAGCGGACTCAACCCCGCCCCCGGCCTTTCTCCCCGGGTGAAGCAGGCCCAGACGGCGGACCTAGCTCCGCCCCGGCTTCTCGGACAGAAGGACGCCGGCCGCCGCGCAAAAGCGCGGCGGCCGGCTTGAGTTTTTGGGCGCGTTGATTAGTATACGATGATCTTGGTATTGGGAGGGCAGTTCTGGTAGATCCACTTGGCGTCTTCCACCTTCAGCCGCACGCAGCCGTGAGAGGCCTTGCTGCCCAGGTTGCGCACGCTGGAGCTGGTGACCGCGCCGCCCTTCTGGTTGTACAGCACCGAGTGGAACATGATATCCCCCTCGATATAGTAGGCGTACTGGGCCCAACAGCTGAACTTCTTAAAGTAATGCCAACGGGCGCCGGGGCCGGTAGAAGCCTGGTAGGTGCCCTTGGGGGTGGGGGTGCTGTTCAAGCCGGTGGAGCAGATCATGGTGCGCGCCAGCACGGTGTGCTCGTTGTTCTCGTCCAGGCCGTAGGCGTACACCCGCTGCTTGCTGATGCTCACCTTGAGCACATAGGGCTTGAGGGCCTTGAGGGCGTCCTCGGAGAACAGCACCCGCAGGGTGTCCTCTCCGGCTACGCCGTCCTGGCTCAGGCCGTTGCGCTTCTGAAAATCCCGTACCGCCGTTTCGGTGGCGTCGCCGTAGGCGCCGTCCGGGGCGGTGTAGATGTACTCCAGGGTCTGGAGCCGCCGCTGAATGCGGCTGACCTCCAGGTCCGAATCCCCATTCTTGCGCAGGGAAGGAATCTCCGGGAAATCCTCGGCGTAAAACGCTTCCAGCAGCAGGGGATCG
>DSLFC04102__coassemble_1409_pt1 | contig 14149 bp, 10 predicted proteins | sample DSLFC04102__metabat2_low_PE_004 | metagenome-assembled genome bin DSLFC04102
GTTCGTTTTTCCAGTTCCGCCTTTACCTTCGCCAGATGCTTTTGGATGGGCTTGCGCCACACAAAGGTGTACCGGCCAGCAGCGCTTTCCAGCTTTGTTCCGTCGATGTATACCGTTTGGTGGTCTGTTTCGCGCATGTCCTCCAGCTTCTTCACAAACTGATAGAACAGATCCTCCACCACTTCCCGGCAGCGGCCCGTGCGGAAACGTGCAAATGTCGTGTGATCCGGCGCCTTTTGATCCTCCAGCAGCCACCTGAAGTCGATCCGATATTGACAGGCCTCCTCCAGCTTCCGGCTGGAATAGATCCCACACAGATATCCATGTACCATGACCTTGAACAACACCCGTGGATCCGCTGCCGATTTTCTCCCCCTGGGCGAATACGCTTTGTACAGTTTCCCGTACTCCAGTTCCTCAAGCTGGGCGCTTAGCAGGCGGACAGGCGCGTTGTGCGGTATGATAATTTCCGAATTCAGCGCAAAAACCAGTTGACCGTGTCGCTCAAATATTTTATACTGGTCTTGCTTTTGATGAGTTTGTTTCATACCTCTATCTTAAGCGAAAAGACGAGGTTTGGATACCCCTTTGGGGTCCCTTGCCTCGTCTTTTTTTGCGGGGGGGTGCAACGCGCCTAAGTTTCCCTCTCCCGTGCGGTCAGAAAATGGCCTCCACAAACGCCTTCGCCTCGAAGGGCTCCAGGTCGTCCAACTTTTCCCCTACGCCGATGTAGCGCACGGGAAGGCCCAGTTCCTGGCGGATGGCGATGGCGATGCCGCCCTTGGCGGTGCCGTCCAGCTTGGTGAGGATGATGCCGTCCAGATCGGCCACATCCTTGAACACCTGGGCCTGGGCCAGGCCGTTCTGCCCGGTGGTGGCGTCGATGACCAATAGGGACTTCACCGTGGCCTCCGGATACTCCCGCTGTACCACCCGGCCTATCTTCTTCAGCTCCTCCATCAGGTGGGCCTTGTTATGCAGCCGCCCTGCGGTATCCACGATGAGCACGTCGGCGTGCTTGGACTTGGCCACCTGGACGCCGTCGAACACCACCGCCGCCGGATCCGCGCCCTCTTTCTGCTTGACGATGGGCACATCGGCCCGCTGGGCCCATATGCTCAGCTGCTCCGCCGCCGCCGCCCGGAAGGTATCCCCGGCGCACAGCACCACTTTGCGGCCCACGGTCTTCATCCGGGTGGCCAGCTTGCCGATGGAGGTGGTCTTGCCCACCCCGTTGACGCCGATCACCAGCAGCACCATTGGGGAAGTGAGCCGCAGGGGTTCGCTGCCCATCAGGTCGATGAGGATGCGGCGCATGGCCTGCCGGGCCTCCGCCGGGTCGTCGATCTTGTCCCGCTGGCATACCTCCCGCAGCTTATCCGCCACCTGCTGGCTGGTCTTAACCCCCACGTCGGCCATAATCAGGATGTCGGTAAGGTCCTCGTAGAAGTCGTCCTCCAGGGGATGGTAAGGGCCCTTCTTCACCGGGGGCTGATAGTTCTCCACCAATTGGTCCATCTTTCCGGTGACGTTCTCCCGGGTCTTAAAAAGCGAATTCTTGATCTTGTCAAACAGTCCCATAGTCGTTCCTCCCCCTATTCAGCGTTTGTGGCAGCTCTGCCAGAACGGCCTGATCGGCCAGCGACCAGCCCAAGGGTGTCAGCACCGCCCAACCCTGGCGCACCAGGGCGGCGTCGGTATCCTGCCCCACGCTCTGCCCGTCCAATCGCGTGTTCAGCCAGTAGTATTCCCGGCCCAGGGGGGATATCCGCCGTTCGTATCCCCCCACGTAGCGCTTGCACGCCAGGGGCGCCGCCCGCAAGCCCTTGATTTCGTCATAAGGTAGAGGCGGGACGTTCAGGTTGTATACCGGGCACCGGGGCAATTGGCCCTCCATCATGGCTTCCCCCACCCACAGCGCCCAGCGGGCCGAGGCGGAGAAATCCAGGCTATGGTCGCTGTGCAAGGATACCGCCAGGGCGGGGACACCGCTGAGCGCCGCCTCCATAGCCGCAGCCACGGTGCCCGAATACAGGGTATCCGTGCCCGAATTAGCGCCCCGGTTGATACCCGACACCACCAAGTCCACCGGATCGCCGGCCAGGCATTCCAGGCCCAGCTTGCAGGCGTCCGCCGGGGTGCCGCTTACCGCGTAGGCGGCGATACCCTGGGGCCAGTCCTGGCATTGTTTAACGTATAGGGGCTCGGTCATGGACAGAGCGTGGCTGGCGCAGCTACGCTCCCGGTCAGGAGCGGACAAGGTAACCCGATGCCCCGCCTGATGAAAGGCCATCGCCAGGGCCCGCAGGCCCGGCGCGAAAGCCCCGTCATCGTTGCAAACAAGAACGTGCAAAGTTGATTTCCTCCTTATATCATCCGGCGGAGAGACCCTGCGAGGCCGGGGCCCCGGAGGGGCCCATTCCAGGGGTTTTAATCCGCCGGTCCACCCTTTCTCAGTTCGCCGCGCTGGCCTGGGCTTCGCTCAAGCGCACCGATACCAGCCGGGACACGCCCTTTTCTTCCATGGCCACCCCGTAAAGCCCGTCGCACCGCTCCATGGTGCCCTTTCTGTGGGTGACCACCACGAACTGGGTTTCCTGGGAAAAGTCGTGGAGGTACTGGGCGAAATTGTCGATGTTGGCGTCATCCAGGGCCGCCTCGATCTCGTCCAGGAAGCAGAAGGGCGTGGGCTTCAGGGTGAGCATGGCGAACAGAATGGCGATGGCGGTGAGAGCCCGTTCGCCGCCGGAGAGCAGGGACAGCATTTGCAGCTTTTTGCCCGGCGGCTGGGCCACGATGTCGATGCCGCAGTTCAGGGCGTCCTTGGGGTCGGCCAAGCGCAGCTCCGCCTGACCGCCGCCGAACAGCTTGACGAAGGTTTTCTGGAAATAACCGTTGAGCATGTGAAACTGGGCGGTAAACTGCTTTTCCATCTGGCGGGTCAGATCGTCCACGATGTTTTGCAGGTCCAGCTGTGCCTTCAGCAGGTCATCCCGCTGGGCGCCCAACTGATTATACCGGGCCATGGTTTCCCGGTACTCGTCCACCGCCGCCACGTTCACCGAGCCCATGGCCTTGATGCGGCTCCGGATCTGGGCAATGCGCTTTTCCGAATCGGTCAGGCGGAAATCCGGGTCCCGGAAGGGCAGCGCGCCCTCGTAGCTGAGCTCGTAGTCCTCCCACACCCGGTCGGTCATCTGCTTGAACTCGCCCTCCAAGCGGCTGAGCTGAATTTCCCCTCGATGGGCCTTGTCCGCCAGCTCCTCCATCTGATCCCGCACCAAATCCAACTGCTGCCCAGCCTCTCGCAAGGACTGCTGGGCGGCTATCCGCTTGTCCTCCACCGCTTGGAACGCGCCCCGGGCCCGGTTCAGCTCGTCCTTAAAGCGGGCCAGGTTTTTCTCGTCCTCGGCCAATTGGCTACCGAACTGCTCCAACTGCTCCTGGCGCTGGGCCAGAGCCTGTTCGCTGTCCAGCAGCAACTGAGCGGTATCGCTCTTTTGACGGCTGAGCCGTTCCCGGTTGGCGGTAAGGGCCTCCAGGTCCCGGCCGCAGGCGGTGAGGGCTACCCGGCCGTCTCCGGTTTCCTTTTGCATCTGGGCCACCTGGCCCCGCAGCAGGGAAATTTCCCGGCTCAGGTCCAGAATACGGGCCTGGCGCTGGGCACGCTGCTCGTCCTCGCCCTCTTCCTGACCCTGGGTATCCTGAAGGGATTGCTCCACCTGACCCAGCTGGGCGTTAAGCTGAGCCACCGCCTCCTGCACCCGCTGCGCCTGGCTGGCGTGGGCGTTCAATTCCCCCTGAGCTGCGGCCAAATGGGCCTCCGCTCGGGTGCAGGCGATATCCTGCTGGTGCAGCCGGTCGAAGAGTTCGGCCCGCTCCTGCTTGAGGGACACCCGTTCCCCCTCCAGCTGGGCCATCTCCCCCTGGGCCGCCTCCAATTCCGCCTCGATCTGGGCCAGTTTTTCCTGGTGTTCCCCCACTTCCCGCTCTCGGGACAAGAGGCTGGTCATCCGAGACTGGAGAGAACCGCCGGTCATGGAGCCGCCCGGGTTCATCACGTCGCCTTCCAGGGTGACCAAGCGGAAGGCGTGCCGGCCCGCCCGCATGATTCCGATGCCCGCGTTTAAGTCCTGAGCCACCACGGTGCGGCCCAACAAATTCTGGGCCACGCCTTGGTACTGAGGCTGGTACTCAATGAGCTCGGAGGCCAGGCCCAAGCATCCGGGCATACTCAGCAGCCGCCGTTCCTGAGCATCCAAGGTACGCCCCTTCACCGAGGATAGGGGCAGAAAGGTGGCCCGGCCCAGGCGGTTGGCCTTCAGGTACTCGATCATCCCCTTAGCGTCCTCTTCCCGATCCACCACCACGTTTTGAAGCGCCGGGCCCAGGGCTACGTCGATGGCTCGCTCCAGCTTCCTGGGCACCTTGATCAGGGTGGCCACCACCCCGTGTACGCCGCTGTTTTGCTGGCGCCTGGCCTGCATCAGCACATTTTTCACCGAGAACTGATAGCCCTCGTAGTCCCGCTGCATCTCCCGCAGCACCTTGAGCCGGGAGGACACCTCCTGCTGGCTGGCGGTGAGCCGGCCCACCCGTTGGCGCAGTTCCTCGCCTCGCTCCCCCAGCGCCTTCACCCGCTCCACCGCTTGGGCGGCCAACTGATCCAGCCGGGCCTTTTCCGCCCGCTCTTCCTCCAACCGCCGTTGGGCCAAACTCGCCTGCTCCTCAAAAGCGGCCAGCTGGCCGCTGTCGTCTCGCTGGTCCTGGGTCAGTCCCTCCAGCCGGGCGGCCAACTGCTCCCGCAGCGCGCCCAGCCGGGCCTGCTGGCTGCGCACGTCGCTTAACCGGTTCATGGCGTCGATGACCTGGGCCTTTAGCTCCTCCGCTTCCTCTTCCTTGCGGGCTAAAATATCCTGGTTCCTGGTCAGCTCTGCCTCTGCCTTTTCCTGAGCTTGGCGCAAGTCCAGCTGCCGGGCCAGACCCGACTGAATCTGCTCCGCCAGGCTGTCCAGCTGACGCTGGATGCCGCCGCCGCCTTCTCGAGCGGCCGCTAACTGGCCGGTCAAACGCTCCTGGTCCCGCTGCGCGGCGGCAATGCGTTCCCGCAGCACGCCGGCGGCGCCCTCTCGAGCCTCCACCTCCCGGATCAGCCGCTGCACCGCCTCCCGAGCGGCGGCTGCCTGGTCCTCCAGGCTGGCGAGGGCTTCCTGAGCGCCGTCCCGCTCCGCGATATAGCGAAGCTGGCGTCCGGAGGCTTCCTCCTGGGCCTGGCGCAATCCTTCCAAGGTCTGATTGATATCCCCGATGCGCTGGGTATAGCGCTCGGTGCGCAGCAGGAAGGCGTTGAGCTCCAGTCCCTTCAGCTCTTCCCTCAGCTGCAAATACTCTCGGGCGGTTTCACTCTGCTGGCGCAGGGGCTCTACCCGCCCTTCCAATTCGGCAATAATGTCCTCCACCCGGCTCAGGTTGTCCCGGGTGTTCTCCATGCGCTTTTGGGCCTCAGCCTTGCGCACCTTGTACTTGACAATGCCGGCGGCCTCCTCGAAAATTTGCCGCCGGTCCTCGGACTTGGCCGACAGCAGTTCGTCGATGCGCCCCTGGCCGATGAGGGAATACCCCTCCTTGCCGATGCCCGTATCCCGGAACAAATCCACCACGTCCCGCAGGCGGCAGGGGGCCCGGTTGATGGCGTATTCGCTCTCTCCGCTGCGGTATACCCGCCGGGATACGGCCACTTCTCCAAAATCCAGGGGCAGCGCCCGGTCCTCGTTGTCGAAGACCAGCGCCACTTCGCAATACGACAAGCGGCGGCGCTTTTCCGTGCCGCCGAAGATGACGTCTTCCATTTTGGCGCCCCTGAGGGTCTTGGCGCTCTGCTCTCCCAGCACCCAGCGCACCGCGTCGGATATGTTGCTCTTGCCGCAGCCGTTGGGCCCCACGATGCCGGTAATGCCGTGCTCAAAGGTGATCTCGGTGCGGTCGGCAAAGGATTTAAAGCCGTATATCTCCAGTTTCTTTAGACGCAAGAGTTGCCCTTCCTTCCCGGAATAATGCCGCTTTCCGCCAGATTGACCAGCGCTTGGCGGGCCGCCGCCTGCTGGGCTGCCCGCTTGCTGCGGCCGCTGCCTTGGCCGATGGCCTGCCCCTCCAGCAGAACGCACATGGTAAACACCGGGTCGTGATCCGGCCCGCCCTGGCTCAGCAGCTGATAGGTGGGGGAGCCCCGGCCCGCCCGCTGCAGCGCTTCCTGCAAGCGGGATTTGTCATCCAAGGCATCCTCCCCCGGGCGGGGCATCCGCCCGGATAGCAGGCGCTGCACCAGCGCCCGCGCCGCATCGAAGCCGCCGTCCAGATAGACGGCAGCCACCACCGCTTCGCAAACGTCGCATAGAATGGAGGGCTTGTCCGCACCGCCAGCTTTGGCTTCCCCTACCGACAGGCGAATGGCCGGGCCCAACTCCAACGCCCGCGCTACCTGGCTCAGGCTTTCCTCCCGCACCATGGCGGCGCGAAGCCGGGTCAGTTGGCCCTCTCCCATCTGCGCAAAGCCCTCGTACAGCATGTGGCTGGCGGCCAGCTCAAATACGGCGTCCCCCAGAAACTCCAAGCGTTGATAGTGGGGCACGTGGTGGTCGTCGCCGTAGGAGGGATGGGTGAGAGCGGTCTCCAACAGCGCGGGCTGGGCAAAACGATAGCCCAGCCGCGCCTGCAATGCGTCCAAGCTCATGCTGTCCATCACTTCTGGACGTGGGCCTCCAGATAGTCCACCACGTCCCCCACCGTCTTGATGGTGGACAGGGCGTCATCCTCCACCACGATGTCGAACTCGCTCTCCAGATCCATAATCAGGATCATGATGTTGGCCGAATCGGCCCCCAGGTCCTCCACCAGGCGGGAATCCCGCGTCACCTGCTCCGCCTTCACCGGCAGCTGGCTGGTAATCATGGAAACGACTTTGTCAAACATGGTTATATCCTCCCCTTCTGTAGGTTAAGGCGCCGGGACACGGCCCGGCGCAGGAACGGGGCCTGCCCCATTCAACCGGCCGCGCCACGCGGCCGGGAACCAACGTAATTATGGACAAACATGGGCTACGCCTGGGTGAGACGGCCCACCCCTTCTTCGATTCGGGCCACTACGCCGCCTTCCAGCATGGTGCGGGCCTGGCGCACGGCGTTCATGATGGCCGTAGCGTCGGAGCTGCCGTGAGCCTTGATCACCGCGCCCTTTACGCCCAGCAGCGGCGCACCGCCATACTCCTGGTAACTGAGCCGGCTCTTAAAGGCCTTCAGCGCCCCCTTCAGCAGCAGTGCGCCCAGCTTGGCCTTAGCGCTCCTCATCATTTCATCCTTGAGCATACCCACCAGGGTAGCAGACAATCCCTCGGTATATTTGAGCAGCAGGTTGCCGTCGAAGCCGTCGGCCACCACCACGTCGCATATCCCCTGGGGCACCTCTCGAGCCTCTATATTGCCGCCGAACTTATATACCTGCTGGGCCGCCATCATCTGGTAGGCCTCTTTCGCCAGGCGGTTGCCCTTTTCCGCCTCCTCGCCGATATTGACCAGGCGCACTTCCGGCTGGGCCACGCCCATGACTTTTTCCATATAGACCGCGCCCATCAAGGCGAACTGGTTCAGGTAAACCGGCTGGCAGTCCACATTAGCGCCGCAATCCAGCAGCAAAAAGGGCTTTTTGCGCCCAGGCATCACCACGGTGAGGGCAGGGCGCTCGATGCCCTGGATACGGCCGATACGCAGTACGCCGCCGGCCAGCAGCGCACCGGTAGAACCTGCGGACACCACCGCGCCGGCCCGGCCTTCCCGCACCGCCAGCATGGCCTGCACCAGGGAAGAATCTGTTTTTTTGCGCACCGCCAGCATGGGCGGCTCGTGAATATCCACAACCTGAGGGGCATGGCACACCGTTAGCCGTTCCACGCCTTCCAGGCCCGCCAGTTTATCCTGGGGGCCGTAAAGCTGGACGGACACATCCTCATAAGCGGCCAGGGCGCGCTTAACCCCCTCCACCACAGCGCCGGGCGCATGATCGCCCCCCATGGCGTCCACCGCTATGACATATCCCATAGGCCTTTCCCCCCATATACCAATCACCCATTGATTATACCAGATTACCGCTGGAAATACAACCAAAGATTGAGTTATCCCTAGGCTTAGCCCAACTCTCAGCGAACCGCCGCGCCTTTCAGGGCATTGAAACGGCTTATCCAATGGGGAAAGGGGCTAGCGCCAAACGCCATCGCCGCCGTGCCGCCGGGGCTGTGGGGATACCGCGCAATCTGGCAATTCGCCGGTTTGGGTGGCCGCCTCAGCCCTGAAGCGCCGTCCCCAAACCCGCGGCAAGGGGGCGTCCCTTTTGAAACCCTCTGCTCCGCTGGCGCGTCAACGGGGCATCCGCCTTTTGGCTGCGCGGCGGTAGCGCCGCCGTGGGGTTGGGGATTATGGGGGCATAGCGAGGCTCGGACGATTTTCGGATGAAGCGGATAGCCCATTGCGATAAAAGCCGCCCCGGCTCCGACCGGGGCGGCCTTGTGTAGACGGTAGGATTAGTCGTATACCAGCAGGGCGATGTCGGGATCGTCGATATTCTCGGCGGTGTACCACTGGGCGCCGGTATCCACGTCCGCCACTTCCTCGCCGTTGGCGGCCTTCACGGCCAGCTCAACCGCCAGGTAGCCGATGCGGTAGGGATCCTGGGTCACGCTGCCCACGAACCAGCCCTGACGCACGGCGTTCTTCTGGGGAGAGCCCGCGTCGAAACCGGCCACGATCAGGTCGGCGAAGCGGCCGCCATCGGCCAGGTCGCTGCCGTCGGCGGTGGCGGCCAGGAAGCCGGTCACGGCGCCTTCGTTGGACAGGAACACGGCCTTCAGGTTATTCATGTTCAGCACGGCGTTGGCGGAGTTGGTCACGTCGCCCACGTTGGGGGTGGCGGAGATCTCCACGTGGATGATGATGGAGGCGTTCTCGGCGGGAGCGGCCCACAGGTCATGGCCCTGCACGGCGACGGTGCCGCAGGCGGAAGCCAGTTCCTTCATCTTGTTGACAAAGCCGGTGGTGCGGCCGGTCACGGACTCAGAGGTGGCGTCCTGGCTCAGCACGGCGATGACCACGGGATTGTCCGGCGTGGCGGCCTTGAGCATGTCCTCAAAGCCTTCCAGCTTCATCATTTCCTCGGCGGCCAGGCCGGCGGCGTTCTGGTTGTTGGTGGAAGCGGTGGCCTTGATGGCGCCTTCGGGAGCGTTGGGCACACCGGAGTCGAAGCCAATCACGGGGATATTCTGGTCGATGCACTGCTGCAGCTCGGTCATCACCGAGTCGGTGGACAGGGCCGCCAGGCACAGGGCGTCGGGGTTCTTGGCCATCTCGGCCTTCAGGGCTTCTACCTGGGGCACGATGTCGGCCTCAGAGGGCGGGCCATAGTAGAACATTTCTACGCCATACTCGGCGGCGGCGTCTTCGCAGCCCTTCTTTACGGCCTGCCAGAAGGCGTGCTGTTCGCCCTTGGAGATGACGGAGATGTACAGGGGCTCCTCCGCCAGCGCCGCGACGCAGGCCAGGGAGAGGACCAGTACCAGGACGATGGAAAGCAGTTTCTTCATGATGCGGTTCCTCCTCTTGATAATATTTTAAGCGCTCAATCGCTTAAAACCGGATGTTGAAAGGGGGGATTACTTCTTGGCAGCCGCCTTTTCCGCCTGGGCGGTCTCCCGGGTCTTGGCCCTGGCCGCCGCGCTGTTGCGGAAGTTGTCCAGCAGCACGGCGCCGATGACCACGAAGCCGGTGATAAAGGTCTGCCAGTGGGCCTGCAGGCCCAGCGAGGCCAGGCCGGTCTTCAGCACCGACATGATGAACACGCCGATCAGGGTACCCACCATGGTGCCCGATCCGCCCGCCATGGAGGTGCCGCCGATGACCACGCCGGCGATGGCGTTGAGCTCCTGTCCGTTGCCGCTGCCCGGGATGACGGTGGTATAGGTGGCCGCGTAGAAGATGCCCGCCACGCCGGCGAACAGGCCGCATACCGCGTAGATCATGATCTTCCACTTATCCACGTCCACGCCGGACAGCCGGGTGGCCTCTTCGTTGGAGCCGATGGCGAAGTTATACCGGCCGAAGCGGGTCTTGTTCAGCAGGAAAGCGGCGATGATAAAGGCCAAGGCCAGGTAAATCACGCCGATGGGGAACTGGCCCGTGCGGTAGAACACCGTCTTGAACCACTCGTCGGGGGAGCCGATGGTGGGGTAGCGCTGGGTCTGCACCTTGGAGATGATGGAGCCGAAGCCTTGGGTCACCAGCATGGTGCCCAACGTGGCGATGAATGGGGGCAATTTCAGCTTGGCCACCAGGAAGCCGTTGGCGATGCCGAACACCAGGCCGGTAAGGGGCACCAGGATCAGCGCCAGGCCCAAGGGCCAGCCCCACATGGAATAAGCCACGCCGCCCACCATAGCCGCGCACATCATGTTGGTACCGATGGACAGGTCGATGCCGCCGGTGATGATGACGAAGGTGACGCCGAAGGCCATGAAGCCGATGAAGTAGGCAGACTCCAGGATGGTCTTCAGGGTATAAGTAGAGAAGAAGTTATTGCCGAAAATGGCGAAGAACACGTACAGGATGACCAGGGCGGCCGGGGCCAGCAGCTTTTGCTTGTCGAAGGGTTTGCGCGCGACTTTGTTTTCCATCCTTGCTCCTCCTTACTTGCCCACGCCCGGTGTGGCCAGGGCCATGATCTTCTCTTGGGTGGCTTCCTCGATGCCGATCATGCCGGTGAGATGGCCCTCGCACATCACCGCGATGCGGTCGGACATGCGCAGAAGCTCCGGCATTTCGCTGGAAATCATGATGATGGACTTGCCCTGCTTCACCAGCTGGTTCATCAGCTTGTAGATCTCGCTCTTGGCCCCTACGTCGATGCCTCGGGTGGGCTCGTCGAAAATCAGCACGTCGCAGTCCCGCACCAGCCACTTGGCCAGCACCACCTTCTGCTGGTTGCCGCCGGACAAGGACACCACCTGGGTATCCACCGATGGGGCCTTGATGTTGATGCGCTGCTTATGTTCGTGGGTGGTCTGGCGAATGCGCCCGTCGTTCACCATCATTTTGCCGGCAAAGGCGTCCAGGGTGGGAAGGGCTACGTTGTCCGCCATGGAAAGCCCCAGGCACAGGCCGAACTGCTTTCTGTCCTCGGACAGATAGCCGATGCCCGCGTCCACGGCGTCGCTGGGGGTCCTAATCTGTACCGGTTTGCCGTTGACCAGGATCTCGCCGCCGTCCTTTTTGTCCGCGCCGCAGATCAGCCGCATGGTTTCGGTACGTCCCGCGCCCATGAGCCCGGCGAAGCCCAAAATCTCTCCCTTTTGCAGGGTGAAGGACACGCCTCGCACGTCCTTGGAGCGCAGGTCCTTGACTTCCAGCACCACCGGCGCATCCGGGGCAACCTGGGAGGTGGCCTTGGGCTCCTCGTAAATGGTCCGCCCCACCATCATAGAGATGATCTCATCCATGGTGACCTCGCTCATCTTGCGGGAGGCCACATACTGCCCATCCCGCATCACGGTGATGCGGTCGGCAATCTGGCGCAGCTCGTCCATCCGGTGGGAGATGTACACGATGCCCACGCCCTTTTGCTTCAACTGGCGGATGAAGCGGAACAGGTCCTCGATCTCCGCCTCGGTGAGGGCGGCGGAGGGCTCGTCCATAATGAGGATGCGGGTGTTCTCGAAGGAGAGCGCCTTGGCGATCTCCACCATCTGTTGCTTGGCCACCGTCAGGACGCCCACCCGGGTCGTGGGGGCGATATCCAGGTGCAAGCTGGACAGCAATTGCTGGGCCATCTGGTTTTGTTTTCGCTTGTCCAGCAGCGGTCCCTTCATGGGCTCCCGGCCGATATAGATATTCTCCGCCACGGTCAGATCCCGCATCAGGTTCAGCTCCTGATGGATGATGGAAATACCCAGCGCTTGGGCCGCCCGGGTATCGGGGATATCCACCTTCTGCCCGCAGATGTAGATATCGCCTCCGTCCTTCTGGTATACGCCTGTGAGCACCTTCATCAGCGTGCTCTTGCCCGCGCCGTTTTCTCCCACCAGCGCGTGTACTTCCCCTGCCAGCAGCTCAAACTGGCAGTTGTTCAGCGCGTGTACGCCGGGGAACATCTTTTCGATGCCCTGCATCCGTACCAGCACCTCGTGTCCGCCGTTTCCCTGCATGGGATCACCTCAATTCCTGTGGTCTGAGAGTTCCCGCACGCCCGTGCCGTCAGGACAGAGCGAAACGTTCCATGTATAGTATAGCATCTTCGAATCGGCATGTCAATTCTTTTTTTCCAGAAAAATTATATCAATCTGACGGAATGCGACGATTCTTATTTTCGATATTAATAACAATCGTCAAGCCGGCAAAAGGCCAACGCCGTCCAAGGGCAAATAATGCCTTGACAAGGGGCGTTTTTGCTTGCTATAATGGACGAAAGGTTTCGCTTTATCGTGAAAGGAGGTAGCGGCGTTGGCCACCATCAAGGATGTGTCCAGGCGTACCGGCCTGTCCATCTCCACCATTTCCAAGTACATCAACGGCGGCAACGTCCGCGCCGAAAATCGCAAGCTTATTGAGGACGCCATCCAGTCCCTGGATTTTAAGGTCAATCAGGCGGCCCGCTCCCTGAAGACCAACCGTACCATGAAGGTGGGTATCCTGCTGCCCTCCTTAGATGTAAGCTTTTTCGCCGGCATTGTGGCCGATGTGGAGGCGCGTTTGTTTGAGAACGGCTATAACGCCATCATCTGCTCCTTCGACCACTCCCCGGAACAGGAAAAGCGCAAGCTGGAATTTTTGATCGACCAGCAGGTGGACGGGGTCATCCTGGTGGCCGAGCACCTGACCTGCCAGCAGATCACCGCCATCACCGCCATCCGTGAGCATACTACCCCGGTGGTCCTGCTGGACCGGCATGTGGAGGGCCTTCAAGCCGATTACGTGCTGGTGGACAGCGAAAGCGCCTGCCGGCTGGCCACGGAGCAGTTGATCCTCAACGGCCATAAACGTATCGGCCTTATCATGGGCCCGCCCTTCATCTCCACCGCCCGGGAGCGGCGGGCAGGCTATCTGCAAGCCCTGAAGGAGCATTGCTTGGAGCCCGATCCCGCCCTGATCAAGGTGGGGGACTACTCCATCAACGCCGGCTATACCCTATTCGTGGAGTTATTGGACATGGCCCGGCGTCCCACCGCCATCCTGGGCACCAATTACGAGATGACCTTGGGCGCAGTTACCGCCGCCTTCGAGCGCAAGCTGAAGATTCCCCAGGATGTATCCTTTATCGGCTACGACGATACCCAGCTCACCCAGATCATCAATCCGCCCATCACCATTGTGGTGCAGCCCACCGAACAGATGGCCGCCCAGACCGCCTCCCTGTTGCTTAAGCGAATGCGGGGAGACTATAGCGACTATCCTTATATGGTCCCCCTAAAGGCGGGGCTGATGCTCCACGAATCCATCGCCCAGATCAAGACCGGCTGAGGCCAGGGAACCGCGCCGGAGGACCGCTCCGGAGAATTACGCCAGGCAACCCCTTCGGAGAACCGCGCCAGACAGTCGCGCCCTCCCGGCGCACTGACGGAAGGCGTCCGCCGGATCCGGGGGCCGCTTCCGCTTGGGGGGAGGACCGGCTTTGCCCGGACCGAAGGGGGCGCAAGGGTGAAGCCGGCGCGAGGAATGCCCACAAAAACGGTATCGCGAAAATCAAAAGCAGCTCCGAAGCGGACTTGGTGCATCATGCCAGGAGGCCGCGTGGACGCCGCAGCAGCGGAAGAAACCCGGAGCATTCTGAAACCAGAGCCTCATTGCGGATGGTAGCCGGGAAGAAAAGAATTTTCTCAAAAATCTAACGATGATCCCCCCATAGCAGCGCCGGGCAGGCTATGAGAAATACGGGTGCGGTCATGCCAAGGGAAAAGCATGAACCTCGCTGCATAAAAGGCGCCCGGCAGCGCACTGCCGCCGGCCAGGGCGGATTTTGCTTTTTATTGCCCTCTTGATGGGCGCAGTTCATACGGCGATGGGACAGCCGCTCTCCCGGTGGGCCCCTGCGTCAGGGCCGCCGCCCTACGGCGGCGGCC
>DSLFC04102__coassemble_1423_pt1 | contig 13984 bp, 10 predicted proteins | sample DSLFC04102__metabat2_low_PE_004 | metagenome-assembled genome bin DSLFC04102
TACAGGTTCAGATGGGAGGGATCCCGGGTCAGGTAAGAATGCGTGGTAAAGGGCATTTGCCCTTCCGCCTCCTGGGCGCCCCATCGCAGCGTCCTGTCCCCGGGCGCGCCTACGCCGGAGGGATCTTGGGGGTTGAGGGGCTTATCCTCTATGTTGTTAAACCACTTCCATAGCCGCATTTGGCTAAACTGGCCGCACCCCTCTTGAAGGGGATACTCCGCGTCCCGGGTGCCATAGGTGGAGAACACCGGCATACGATAGTCCGCCTTTTCCTTGGCCTTGCCCGCCAGGTCGAACACGTACTGTTTGATGGGGAAGCGGGTGTTGAAGGCGATGAGGCCGGCGAATAAATCCGGGCGAATGGCCGCCATCAGGTGGGCCATGCCGCTGCCGTTGGAAAAGCCGCTGACGTATACCCGGGTGGGGTCCACGGGATAGCGCTGTTTCATGTGCTCCACCAGGGCCACGATGAAGGCCACATCATCGGGCCGGTCATCCCGCATGACGCTGTTCCAGGAGTTGCTCCGGGATGCGTTGGGGTATACCGTGATGAACCCCATCTCCTCTCCCAGCAGGTGCAGCTGGGACTCCGCCGCCGCGATTTCGGGCCAGGACCCGCCCCCGTGCATGCTGATGACCAGCGGGCACCGGCTGCCCTTCTGGGCAAAACCGGCCAGCACCCGTTCCGGCACCAGTTCCAGCCAGTCATGGGCCATGCCTCCGTTATCGCCCAGGCAGCGGTCCCGCTTATGGATGCTGGGATGATAGGGTCCCAGCAAGCTCTCTTCGTTGTAGATTTTTCCGTGCCCGGCGTCCGGTATCCGCATGTTTTTTGAAAGGGCGTCCTCCCAGAACCGGTACAGCATGGCGGGGTCCAGCCCCTCCCGCAGGGTCCGGCTCACCCGCACCTGCAGGGCAAAGTTATTGGGGTCCCGCCAGGCCCGGGTATCGCCCTGGTGCAGCGGGGAGGCGCCGGCCACCCCGTCGCAGCGCATCCAGTACTGGGCGCTGTCCCCCTGGGGATTGACCTGCCAAACGAATACCTGGGAATCCTGGGCGTCCCCCGGAATCCGGGCGGCGTTCAGCTCGCCCCCAAAGGTCATGAGGGAGTGGACGTGCTCCGGATGGGCCGCCACAGCCAGCTGCGCCATATCCGCGCCCCGGCCCACGCCCACCATGCCCAGCACATCCTCGTGGCAGTTCTCCCGGTCCGGGAACAGGTACCACAGCCGGGCCGCCAGCAATACCTGGTGCAGCACGTCCACGTCGTCGGGGCCGTCCGGGCGCATTTCCACATTCCAGCCTCCCGCCCCGGGCAAGGGGAAAATGACGAACATCTTATACCGCTCGGCCATATCCGCCAAGCAGCTTTCCACCATGAGCTTCTCCAGCGCCTCTCTATCTTCCGTATCCCCCACCACGAACAGGCCCCGCACGATGGACAGGGGCTCCAAGGAGCTGGGGCGGTACACGGCCACGCTGCGGCAGTTGCCCAGAGAATCCCTGTAGGGATTTTCCGGGTCCGGTTGAATGCCAAAGGGAATGCCCTGGGCGTCGTATTCTTGGTCGGGCAATTTATCGTGACATAGGGTATGGATTTTCAGTTCTCCAGGCAGCATCATATATTTCATCCCTTCCTCTAAAAGCGTTTGCGTCTTTATTTTAGCCGAAGTCGAAGGGCGCGGCCTCACCGATTGCCTCCACCAGCGCCCTGTCGTAGTCCGTTCGCGCCTGACTCTCCAGGTCGAAGACCATGGTGGCCTTGCGGTCCCGGCGATAGGCGGGCCAGAAGGGGACTCCCGGGCCGTTGGGATCGCCCCGGCGGGCAAAATTGGTCCAGGCTGCGGTCATCTGATCCGCCAGGTCCCCGGCGCCCGGCGCCTGGCAAATGGGCACGCGTCCCTGGGTATGGAAGGCGAAGGGAAGCTCCGCGCCGTGCCAAGCGGGCAATCCCCCGCAATAGGGAAAATCAAAGGCGAACACATAGGCGTACAGGTTTTCGCACCCCGACCGGGCGCACAGGTCCATAAAGTCCAGGTTGCAAATCCGGGTGTGGGCGTTCACCGCCAACAGGTCCGCCAGGGGTTTGTTGGGATAAGCCCCTTGAAAGAGCTGGGTCAAGCGCCGGGCGCTCGGGCCATATTTTTGTTCCAGCGCCTGGTTCAAACTGGTCTGGGTAAAGCATTCCACCCCCGGGAAGCTATAGGCGTCGTGTTCTCCCAGGGAGGAGCCCGACATGATGGGAATATCCTTAGCCCTTGTCCGCAGTCCGGTTACCAGGGGGTCTCCCCGGAAATCGGTTCCCCAATGCACTCCCCAATTGGGCTTATAGCCCTGGCTTCGCAGCAGGGCCTCCGCCCTGACCCCGGCGGCGATCAGCTTGTCCAGGGGTACGCTTTCGATGCGCCGCCCGTGGTCCTTATCGATGCCCAATTCCTCCATAATGGCCCGGGTGCGGGCCCGGCTGGTTTCCGGGTCCACCCTCAGTTGAGGCGGAATGATGCCGGTCATGATGATGGCCTTATGGAACAGGCCGTCCGCCTCCGGCATTTGAATGAGGTTGGATATCTTGGCTCCGCCGCTGGAATGGCCGAAGACGGTCACGTTGTCCGGGTCTCCGCCAAAGGCCGCCGCGTTGCGCCGCACCCAGCGCAGCCCCTCGATGATATCGGCCATGACCAGGTTGCCGCTGTGCTCGTATTGCTTCCCGTATTCCGACAGGTCCAGGCAGCCCAGTATGTTGAGCCGGTGATTGAAGGAGATCACCACCACGTCGCCATGGCGGCACAGCTCATCCCCCTCGCAGGCGGCGGAGGCGATGGAAGAGCCGTGGGTATAGCCGCCGCCGTGGATCCAGACCATCACCGGCTTTCGTGCCCGGCAGTCCAGGGAAGGCGACCATACGTTGGCGTACAGGCAGTCCTCGCTTTCGGGCCAATACCGGTACACGTCCAGCAGGCCCCTTCTGGGCATTTCCCGCTGCATCAAGGGGGCCACGTATCCGAAATTAAAGGCATCCTTCACCCCCGTCCAGGGCGTCGCGGGTTCCGCCCTGTGGTAGCGCCGGGCCTGGGCGAATCGGATGCCGTAAAAGGTATTGACTCCATCCTGGATAAATCCGCGCACTTTGCCCGCGTCGGTGTGCGCAATGGGGGCGTTGACCGCACAGATAAAGCCGCCTTGCATTGTCCTGCCGGCGGAGGACCCATCTCCGCCCTTTCCTCCCTCCCATAGGCCGGGGCGGCCAGCGCCGCCTCCCGCCGGGTCGTATCGCTTCAATGCCAGATTGCATGGCCTTAGTCCCACGCCAGGCCCTGGGCCTGCTCTACCAGCGCCTGCACCGCCTCGGGCAGAATCCATTTCTGGGATACCATGCGCCGGGCGCTGGCCTCCACTTGGGCAATATAATCGTCCTGATCCCTATACAGGCTGTCCCGCTTGTCTTTGGAAAAGAATACGATGCTGGAGTCCTCTCCAAACCGGGCGATGGGCGCTTCCAAGTAGGGATGGCGAATGCCGCCGATATGGTTTCCATCCCCGTCGGTGTTTAGCTGAATATGCGGATAGCTCCCCCGAATGGCGATTTTATCCGCCCTGGGCGGAGGCGTTCCCCGGTCCACCCAATCCTTTACATTGCGGTAGGCTCCCGCCACGATGTGCCTGCTCATCTGGTTCCAATAGGGGAACCGGGGAAAAGCGGGCTGGCCCACTTTTGCGTAGTCCTCCCGGCAGGCAAAAAACAGCTGATCCGAGCGAAACGCCGCCGCCACGCCCAAGCCGGGTATCTCGTACCAGCGCATTTGCCGGCCGGGGGCGTCCCCGTCCTCGCACCGCCACAGCGCCGCCCACAGGGGATGGGGCAAATGTCCCCCCAAATCGCCGGCGGTTTCTACCTTGATCACCGGCACGTCGCAGGTCCGCCGGCAGCGGGGATCGTCCAGGGCGAAGCAGTCCTCGGAATAATTGAGCTGCCCGCCCTCTCCCGACATGTACATCAAATATCCGTCCACCACGGGAGCGCCGTCCCCCAGGCGCAGATAGGGGTGCAGCGCCGCCACATGGGTATTGTAATCGTTAATGCCAAAGGCGATGAGCCGTTTTACGCCGTAGCCCTGGAAGGGGTCGCCTTCCCGGCCGCTCTTGATCAGCGCCCCGATCTGGTACATGGCCTCATACGTCAGGCCCCGCTCATACCGGGGGTCCAGGGTAAGGGGGAAGGGGGCGTTATTCCTGCGGCAATATTCCAGGAAGGGGTCCCAGCCCGGCTCGCCCCACTGACTGGGGGGCCTGGGGTTGGGATATCCCAGGCCCGCGTAGCGCTGGGGATTGATGGCCTTTAGGGCTTCCACGCAGTTTCCATCCTTGGTATAGCCCACCCAGCCGTCGCCGGAGGCCACCAGGTGTTCCCACGTCAGGCCCCAGCCCCCGTTGGCGTGATCGATGGTAAAGGAGCCGTTGAAGCTCTCCATGGCCACCGTCCCGCTGAAGCGCTTGGGATCTTTGGTCTACCTGCTCCCAGCTCTTGGCGATGCAGGGCTGCAACTCCCCGCCCACTTCCGTCAGGATACACAGCCACTCGGCAAAACAGGGCATCACCATATGCTTGCCCTGGGCGTTATCGCCCAGCGGGTCCAATGTGACCACATCGCTGCTTATGGCAACGCGCACCTTGTCCGCCAAGGGGGCATCGCTCTGGGCAAAACTGCCAGTGCTCATGGAAAACAGCATGACGAGTGCGAGGATCAACGCCAATGTCTTTTTCATAGTTCCTTCCCTTTCCTTTATCATCTTCTGCCGGTGTCAAGGTCCTCTGCCTCAAGCAGTCGTCTGTGGGTCCTGAATCTCCTTCTCTCATCCTGTCCTTGCAAAACATCTTGGGGGGTCAATGCGGAACGTGCTCGAGCACTATTAATTATAATTATATTCAGTTCATTGTCAATATCCCTCTTGTATTTGTATATAAAAACGACTGTTTGTCCAATTAATTCCAGTATAAAATGTGCTATTTCGCTATTTTCATGTCGTATTTTGGAACTGTTTGCATATTTATCTTTTTCGTGCTCGGTTTTATACATTCTAAACACTGCTGTTCGTCAAAAAAATGCGGCAAACAGTTGTCAACCGGTTCGCTCTTTGGTATACTACCGTCAAGCGGTGAAATATACGAATTTTTATCGTGTGGGCTAAGCGCAAAATTTATCCTCTTTTCCCGGATATAATTTTAGGCTTCCCCGCTCCATGTGTCCCGCTCCTTCGGCCCCTCCCGGCGCGGGGAGGCTATCGCCGCCAACTGGCAAGGCTGTGTTCCTTGCGCTCATTTGTGGATAGCGGAGGTGTGTTCCATGACGATTAAAGAAATCGCCCGCATCGCAGGCGTCTCCAGGGGAACGGTGGATCGCGTCCTCAACAACCGGGGCGGCGTCAACAGCGACACCGCTCAGCGCATTCGCCAAATCGCCCAGAGCACCCATTACGTGCCCAATCTGGCCGGCAAAAACCTGGCCGCCAAAAAGAAGCGTCTCCGCTTCGCCTATATCATTTTGACCTATGTGGATATTGAGCGCCAGCCCCTGCTGCCCTCCGGTGTGCTGGAGGAAAAACTGCACTTATCGGAATACGGCGTGGAGGTGCAGGTCATCAATTGCCCGCTGAACGACGTTTCTACCATGGTGCGCACACTGGACGCCCTGGGTTCAGAGGGCATAAACGGCGTTGTCTTGGTGCCCTTTTTCCATCCCAGCGTGGCCGAAAAGATGCGCCAATTGACCCAGGCGGGCATTCCCATCGTCACCTACGGCTCCGACCTGGAGGACACCGGCCGCCTCGCCTATGTAGGCATCAACCACCGGACCAGCGGCGAAACTGCCGCCCGGATCATCCGCCTCATGACCCGCGGCCCCGCCCAAATTGCCCTGATCACCAGCGACGACATCATGCTCCAAAGCCGTCAACTCCGTGTCCAGGGCTTTGAGAAGGAATTGGCCCGTTCCTATCCGGATATCACGTTGGCAGAAAAGTTAACGCTGCACAACGACGATTTCGTGTGCTACTCCGCCACCAAGTCTCTGCTGGCGCGGCGGGATTTAGACGCAATCTTTATCAACGCCACGGGCATACGCGGGGTATGCCGTGCTCTGGAGGAACATCCCACCCACATTCCATCGGTGCTTTACAGCGACGAAGCCCAAGCCGCGCCCCACATGAAAAAGGGCACGGTGGACGTTCTCATCAACCGTAACTCCAACAAATATGGCGACATTCCCCTAACCACCCTCTATCGCTACTGTGCCCTGAACATTGCCCCAGAGCGAGACAAAATCTACACCGATATCGACATCCGTGTACTGGATAACTTAAGCCCCCATTTTATCACTTAGCCCACGATCCACGGCCAGCTCTGGCGCTTGTCCATGCCTCGCGCAGATAGTGACTTCTCTTTTTTATCCGGCCTGTGAGGTGTACATTATGTACTATACCATAAAGACCATCTCCGATCTCATCGGCATTACGCCCCAAACCATACGGTACTATGAAGAAAACGGAGTGCTTTCCCCCAAGCGTGATGCCCGGAACGGCTATCGATATTATACAGTATGGGATTATGGCATCCTGCTCATGGCGCGGCGCTATCTGCGCTATGGGTGCAGCGTGGCCAAAAGCAGCGAACTGTTAAACAGCACTTCTGTGGAGCGCACCATAGACGCTACCCGGCGTCAGGAAGCGCAATTAGAAGAGGAGATCGCCGACAAACTCAGGATCTTAGATAACCTGCGCAAATGGCGCGCCCTATTGGAAGCCGTTGGCCAGGGAACCGGAGCATGCCGGATCGACATGCGGCCGGGCCTCTTTCGCATGGAAAATATGGAAGACACCACTTTTCTTCCCGAGAAAGAAATTTACCAGCGCACCAAGCAATGGCTGGCCATGACCCCTTTCGTGTTCAATACCATCCGCTATCCCCTGGAAGATGTGCAAAAGGATACCTGCCACCGCTTTTCCGCCCTGGGCATTCTGGAGGAAAACGCCCGGCTCTGGAACATTCAAGCGGATCAATACGTGACGTATTATCCGCCTCGCCTTTGCGTCATTCAAACCATTGGCGGCGAGGGTTTTGACACCATGCTTCCTCTCAGCCGGCGGATCGGCAAAGCCATGTCCTTTTTGGCGGAAAAGGGACTTCCCCTTACCGGCGATATCATTACCCGCATGGATTATGTGCAAAAAAGCGCCTCAGGCTACTGCTCTTACCAAACGGCCTGGTTCCCCATCGATTAAAACCCTACAACCCTCGGAGGGTTCCGGGCCCGGTCTGCATCTTTCGCCTCGATAATTATCTGATTTGACGGCGCTTTCATCCGCCAATCTGGGAAAAATGGATAATTGACTTTACGATGCTTTTCCGGTTTATACTCGTCATGCTTTTAACAAGCATACTATAAACGAGGAGGAAACCTTATGACGCACAGAGAACTTTTCCATCGGGCGAGCCGCCTGGCATTGGCCTTGATCCTATGCCTGTCCTTCAGCTTGGGAACCATGGCCCTGGCCCAGGGAACCGACGGGACCTATACCGCCAGCGCCCAAGGAAACAACGGCCCCGTGACGGTAAGCGTCGTCGTATCCCAAGGAGAAATTGCCCAGGTGGACGTAACCAGCCATAGTGAAACCGCCGTCATCTCCGATCCCGCTATCGAGCGAATTCCTGCTGCAATCGTGGCAGGACAGACGCTGGCCGTGGACACCGTAAGCGGCGCCACCAATACTTCCAACGCTATCCTTAGCGCGGCGGAACTGTGCTTAACCCAGGCCGGCTTCGACATAGCCGCCCTCAAATCCCCCCTGCCGTCTGAAGCGCCAACCGGCCAGACCATTACCATGGAAGCCGATCTGGCCGTGGTCGGCGCGGGCGGCGCCGGCATGATTGGCGCCATCCAGACCGCCCAGCTCGGCGGCACCGCCATTATCATCGAAAAGACCGCTGCGGTAGGCGGCAATACTGCAGCTTCCGGAGGCAATTACGCCGCTGTTGACCCGGAGCGCCAGCAGCCCCAGGGCATTGAGGACTCCGTTGAGATGCATATCGAGCAAGTATACACCGAAGGAGATTCTCTGGCCAAGAAAGAGTTGGTTGCCACCATGTGCGAAAACGCGCTGGACGGGCTTCATTGGCTGGAGGACTTGGGAGTAGAGTGGAACGACACGGTGTTCCAGGTTATCGGTTCCCTTTGGCCGCGTACCCATTCCAATATTGAATCCTCGGGCGCCTATCTGGTGCAGGTGCTCAAGGACAATGTAGATGCCCTGGACATTCCCATCTTGTTTGAAACTACAGCTACCCAGCTCATTCTGGAAGACGGTCGGGTAGTGGGCGTACGCGCCAGCGGGGCCGACGGAAACACCTATGAGGTGTACGGAAAGAAAGGCGTTTTGCTGGCCACCGGCGGCTTTGGCGCCAACCTGGAAATGTGCAGGGAATTGAGCGAAAAAATCACCGACAACACCCAAACCCTTTGCGTGGCCTCCGCTCAAGGCGATGGTTTGGCCATGGCCGAAGCCGCAGGCGCTCACCTGATCGACCTTGAGAAGATTCAGATGCTGCCTACCAGCCTGACTACCCTGCCCGCTACCAACAACTCCGTTCTATACCTGAACCAGGAAGGCCAACGCTTCGTGCGGGAGGATGGCCGGCGGGATAAGATGAGCATGTCCGTATTGGATCAGACCGGCGGATACTGCTATATCCTCAACGACCAGGCGGTAGTGGACCAGGATGGTTCCCAAGAAAAAGCGGACGCCATGATTGCCAGCGGAGACGTCATGAAATTCGATACTCTGGAAGAAATGGCCCAGGCTCTGGATATGCCCTTGGAAAACCTGCAAAAAACCGTCGAGGACTATAATAAACTGGTAGCCGGGGAAATTGAAGACGAGTTCGGCCGCACCCTGGCTGAGCTCCCCCTGGGCAAGGCGCCCTATTACGTATCCTGCAAACAATATCCCATGGTGCTCTATACCTGCGGCGGCGTGGAAATCGACACCCACGCCAGGGCTTTGGACGAAAACGGTCAACCGGTTCCCGGCCTCTTTGCCGCCGGCGAAGTGACGGGCGGCGTCCACGGCAACAATCGCCTGGGCAGCCATGCTCTGGCCGATTTAACCGTGTTTGCCCGCATCGCCGCCACAACCGCCATGGGCGAATAATCCGTTCCAACCCTTTGCGCCTCGTCCTCCATGGGCGGGGCGCATCTCGGCTCCCGTCTGATGATGGAATGAATCTTCGGGGCTTTTCCCACTCAGATTGGGGCGCACCCTAAAGACCGCTTTGTGCTTAAGCGAGCGGCCTTTAGGATGCGCAATGCTTTGGAAAAATCTAGAGAAATTCGCCACAAAAAATTATAGACCGAAATGCTCCCTTAAAACCCGCTTGGCGCCTTCCTTCTCCTGCTGCGTCAGCTCGATGCTGAACCAGCGCTCAAAAATCGCGCCCATCTGCCCCAGCAGCATATCCATGCCAGGTACCACCGGATGCCCATATGCCTGGGCGCGCCGGGCAAAACTGGTCAAGGGGGGATTGACGATAGCCTCCATCACGGGTACGCCGGGACGAAGGGCATCCAGGAATTCCAGGTCCTCATAGTCCGCCCCATAGCCGTGCATGCCCAGCGCGGAGCATTGCACCACCAAATCGGCTCGGGCCGCTTCCTCCTTGAGGGCTTGAGGCTCCATGGGCCGGCCGCTTGCCTGGACCCGGGTATGTTCGTCCAATACCTGTGCAATGCGTTGGGCATTTTTCAGGGTGCGGTTGAGCAGTACGATCTCCTTGGCGCCGTGGCGGGCAAATTCATAACCCAAAATCCCGCTGATGCTGCCGGCCCCCAGTATCATCACCCGTCGGCCTGCCAATTGGACCCCCGCGCCCGTTAAAGCGCTTACACACCCCAATCCGTCGCAGCTGCATCCATGGGTCCGGCCCTCCTCCGTCCATACCACATTGACTGAGCCAAATAGGCGGGCGCTCTCCTCCACCCGATCCAGCAAGGGAATGATATCCGCCTTGTGGGGCATAGTCAAGGTGAATTTGTCTATGCCGAACAAATTCCTCGCCGCCATAAATTCGGGCAGACGTCCCTTCTCCAGCTCCAGCGGCCACATGATGGCATTGAGATTCCGACACCCAAAGAGATAATTGTAGACGTAAGACGCGCTGGAATGGTCCATGGGATACCCGATAATTGGAATATACGCTACTTTATTTCCGCCGCTACTCTGCAAAATTTCTCCAATGCTGCGGCGGAAAACAACATTTCCCAGTCTTCCTTTTCCAAACATATTCGAGCATTGGAAGTAGAGTTGGGCACAGAATTGTTCTCCCGCAAGCATCGTGTCATTCAACTGACGGCGGCGGGGGAGCGCTTTTTAGACCACGCCTATGCCATCGTCAGCAGTTATAATCAAATGCGCAGCGACATGGCCCGATTCAACCGGGGTACCAATACGGTAATTTCTTTGGGCTCTATTCCCGTTTTGCCCCAATACCGCATAACGGACGCCATCGCGGAATTCTGCGCGGCACGGCGTCACATCACCTTCTCGATCATGGAGGGAGAAAGTGCCCAAATTCTTAGTGGACTCAACAAGATGGACACGGATTTCGGCATTTTGCGCACTGATTTTTTGGATCCTGCTCAGTACCATATGGTGCCGCTGGTGGAAGACCATCTTATCGCTTTGATGTGCGAAAGCCATCCACTGGCCAGCCAGACGCAAATTAATCTCCAGGCATTGAAGGAGGAAAAATTAGTGCTTCCCACGCGCCAGTCTGATCTCTACGCCATATGTGAAAACGCTTGCCTGGCAGCTGGCTTTTCACCTAAAATAGCTATGGAGCGTTCTGCGGATACGTTCGATGTAATTTGTGATCGCTTCGGCACGATCATGCTCTTGTTTCCGACAGATGTAGTATGTGGTGGACATGGGATCACCTCTTTTCTTTTGTCGCCTATAACGGCGCATACCCATATACGCTCAGCTTGGCACAGAAGTCAAGCCGCTATTGGTTTTCAAGAACGGTGTAATCATTGAACATGATCTGCAGCCGATCAATCTTCTTTTCTGTGTGATAGTGGCCGCAGTACCATTTGCTGTATTTCAGTCGATCCTCAATACTATCCAGCCACTCCTCGGTACTCTTGTCCACCTTGGACTGATCGATCCCCGGAAGGAATACTTCAATCGGCTCATACTTCAGCGGTGTAGTATGCGAGAGTACAATGTCGATCTGCCAGTTCAGCCGATCCAGAGCATGTTCTACCCGGTCTTTAATCGCTGGGGTCGGCTGTTCATCGGCCCACCAGCTTTGTCCTTCAATACGCCATGCCTTGTCAATGCTGTAGGCGCCGCCGATTGCAATCGCCTTTTTGCCATGCAGATCGTATACTTCTCCGTCCTTGGCAAACAGGATATTCGGGTACCTTTCTTCCACATAAACCTTGCCGCCGTGCCATTCTCGCTCACCATAATACGGCAGACCTTCGGGCCGGCGTTCGTGGTTGCCGTGGATGCACAGGAGCGTAATAGGCAGTTTGGCAAGGTACTCCTTGCGGAGTATGTCAAGCGCACCAGCATGGAAGTTGATGCCGGCGTCACCAAGGATTATCAGAAGATCATCACGGCTGGTTTGCATCTTGTCACAGAAGACACCGATGCGTTCAAAGCGTCCGTGTGTATCGCCAGTCAGGTATATCATTTCTTCCTCCGATCCAGCCCGAGGACTTTTCGGGACACTGCAAATCCAGCAACTGCATCCTCATCCTGAATATCAATGCCCATTTCCAGCATTGCTTCCTTTGCGCTCAGCATATCATCACGTGTCAGGCCTTTTGCACACGCGGGAATGCTGTCGATGTAGCAGGAATCGGGGCAAAGATCAATGCGGTTGTTCCACACTTCGTTGCTGTCTACATTGGGATCGATGTCCCAGCATACAGCGCCGTAGTCAATAAATACTCGGGCAAAGTTCTCATATTTCCGAAGATGCACAAATACACCGCCCTTATCCAGAAGCGGTTTGCAGTCATATATGCGTTCTTCTCGTTCTTCGTAAGTGAGGGTAAGCGTAAAATCTGGATTGGCTTTTGCGCCAGTCAGTCGTTTACGCCCACCAGCATAATACTCGGCAGCAAGGCGATCACAGCCTATTGCCAGATAGTAATCAACCGTTCGCTTCATTGCATCCGGCAGCTTGCTTATTGTAATCTCTCCGCCTTTTGCGACGAAGAAGAGTTCATCACCGAATTTGAGTTCCAGCCGCTGGATGACCTCTTGCGGCAGGATCAAAGTGCCGTCCTTCTGGATTACGGCGTTTCCGATAATCTCCATAATTCCTCCGATCAGTATAGCGTCCACCAGTAATCAAATACTCGGCGATAGCAGTTTCCCTTATGCGGGAGATCCATATACTTGCGCACCCTTGCGCTGGATGCCTTTTTGCACCAGTTCTGACAGTTGCTGTTCTTAGGATACTTCATGTATTTCCCTGTGGGCATCCACTTGCCATCGACATATGACCAGTCTACATATCCGGCATGCGGACGATAGCCATGCGTAACAATTTTGAAAAGATGCTCAAATTTCCGCTCGTTCATCATGCGTCTATACGCACGTCCCGTCCGTCGTTTCGACTGTGGAGGGATCAGTTCAGCTCTCTGCTGTTCGGAAGCCTCGATCTGCCTGTTTAGCTCTATTTCGGTCATAAGCCCTCTTGTTCGGTATCACCCGCGTAACGGGTACCACGCCATTCCACGAACCGCGCTGTTTGTCATGATGCTCTTTCTGAGCACGCTTGCTCTATTTCTCCAATGGGATGTGTTTCATTGGGCTTACACCTCTTTTCCCGGAGCGCCTTTGCTCCGTCGTTCATTTTTGCGATAAAGGATGTGCAGAACTCCTCATACCCGGGATAACTGCACAGGATCATCTTGCGGTTCAGTTCAGCCAGCGCAGAAAGGAACCTGGTGCGATCTCGTTTCCTAACCTTGCAGAAGATTACAACATACGGTTGATCCGGATGCTGGAATTCATTTCCGAAACGGACCGTCACCTTATGCTGGATGAACAGCTGATCGGCATAGTATTCCGGTACGTCAATGAATGCATAATGATCATACAGCAGGGAAAATCGTTCAAGTGTAAAATAGTTCTTCATCCAGCCCTCCGCGTTAAAAACCGCTTGTCATAAGGTGCTTCAGAGAATATAATATAAGGACACGACAATGCAAAGGAGGCGAAAGCCATGCATCAGAAGCCTTTCCCGGTAATCGACATGGTCGAAACCGGCAAGAACATCATGCGCCTGCGCGAGGAACGCGGCATGACTGTTCGGGATCTGCAAGCCTACTTCGGCTTCGAAGAACCCCAGGCAATCTACAAGTGGCAGCGAGGAAAGAGCCTGCCCACCGTTGACAACCTGTACGCTCTGGGCGCTTTGCTGGATGTGCCTATGGAGGATATCCTGGTACCTGCAAACGCAAAATCGAATATAGTCATGCTTGAGCAGCAGGAAGAGCCCTGCTGCTCGAATCATTTTTGGCCCGGCTGCTTTGGACACGGCAGGAATCGGAGAACACTTCAACCATTTTCTCTGATGCGGTGCGCATAAGGTTTCTTCCGAAGAAGAATCCCGCCTCGCACTACATCAGAATGTTTGCCGGAAGGCTTTTTCTACTTGCATGTAGGCGGTAATCAGCCGCGATCAGAAATTGATGGAGACGTGTGGTTGGGCGTTCGGATGAAGGATTGAGCAAACTGGCGGATAGGCAGTTTTGCGTGGATCGATGAGTGAAACGGCGTCCGAAGAACGAATCATCTTGAAGCTCTAGCAGGAGCACTGTTTCATCAATACTTGGAGCGTGCAGCGTTATAGTTCATCTGCACCTGAACCGATATCCATGCTGCACCTATCCTGCCGCTTCCAAAGCAGCCGAGA
>DSLFC04102__coassemble_1426_pt1 | contig 13950 bp, 14 predicted proteins | sample DSLFC04102__metabat2_low_PE_004 | metagenome-assembled genome bin DSLFC04102
GTATGGAATCAGCAGGCATTAAACAATCCCTCCGATACCGTAGATTTGTCGATCCGGTTTCGAATCATAACCGAATACGTGGATCCCAACTATGAAAATATCTATCCTGAAGAGATGACCCGATATCTGGATGCTGTTTCCTGGGACGCCCATCTGGGGGAATCCTATTTTATGACCATAACCGGCGATAAAACAAATGGTTATACCGCTGCATTAATCCAATGAATGATTTTGCCATACATTCTGCAAAATACACTCGTTTGGGCAAAATCGAGCCCAAATCAAAAAGCGTTTCAACAGTTCCTGTATCCACGAAAACCCGCCCGGCGTTGAAGTGAGCAGTCAAAGGCAAGGCGCTGTCAAGAGTTATGGGCAAAATGATTTACAGGTATTCATTAAAATCCGCCGTCAGACATAGAGAGGGCGCTGAAAGCGGTCCCCTATCGCTTTATGCTCATGCATTTCTCGCTGCCCCACTGGGCGCCTGCCACATGGCGCGAGCGGGCACTGACCCGCATCGGCGCGGGATTGACGTCGTGGGGCTGCCGGCTAGGTTGGACCGCAGGAAAAAGCCTGTATCGAGGATAAAATGTGAGCTTTATCTTGGAGTCCCGCGCCATGCAGCGGGATTCCGCATTTTTTCTCAGGGCGCTTATAATGAGGGAAGAGGAAATGGCGCCGTGTCTGGCAGGCCATGGGCGCCGTCTGTTCTCCGCTGGGGGATTGCGTTCAGCTACCCTTGAGGTAGGTGGGGATGAGAAGACGCCCCGTTTAAAGGAGCCGGGGATGATTTTTGACGGGAGGAGGGTTGGCCGATGATGCCGAATACGGTTCGTAGCCCGGGTAGCCGGGGGCGTAGAAGAGGGAGAGACAGTTGTTGAGGCCGGCGCCGCTGGTAAAGCCGGGGTAGACGGACCGGTCCCATATCGTTAAGCGATGCTAAGGGCCTCGGTAAGGGATTGCACGCTCAGATTGAACGAAGCGTTCCGTGGCAGGAATGACCCGCCTGGATTCAGCGGTGCTATTCGAGGGGGAAGCTGGCAACAAAAACCTTATGGCTGGAGACCATGCTGCGCCTGCACATACTGCGGAATCCGTATGACATGAGTGACGGGGGAAGCGCCTTGCCCCTATCCAATACAAAAAGACGGCTGGTGAGTGACAGGGTAAGGCCTGGCTTTTCTCTGGTTGCGCAGAGGGGGACGGCTGTGGTATAATGGGCCGGCCGGAAGATCTAGGGAGATTGGCGTGGAACGCGGCCGGCCAGGGCGATGAGGCTTTGGGCTTGGGCGATGCGCTGGTGCCAATGATATTCGGGAGGGAGACCCGTTGGAAATCTTCACCGACCACGATGGAGAAGTGGTGCTGAAGAAGTATTCCCCCATTGGCGAAATCGCCACCGTGGCCAAGGATTATACCGATTCCCTGTACCATACCCTGGGACACATCAGCTGCATTTGCGACCGGGATATGGTGGTGTCCGCCTCGGGCTCGCCCAAGCGGGAACTGTGGGAAAAGCCCCTGAGCGGGGAGATGGAGCAGGCCATGGCCAACCGGCAGGCCCTGCGGCTGAACGCCGTCAGCGGCGCCAAGCTCATCCCCCTGACCAACGAGGACACCGCTTCCCAGTATACCGCCCAGGTGATGGCGCCCATCCTGTCCGATGGCGAGGTCATCGGCGCGGTGGTGCTCCTCAGCCGGGAGGCGGGGGCGGTGATGGACGACGTGGCCTTTAAAGTGGCGGAGACCACGGCGGCCATCGTGGGCAAACAGATGGAACAGTAGGTTCCGGGAAGCGCGGGCCTGGGCAGGGGCCAACCCTGGGCGGGCCCGGCCCCGGCGGGAAATTCCCAAGCGCATCATGCCCCCAGGGGCATTACCAAGGAGGCGTCCCTATGGCGCTGTGGATTGTGGGACTGGGCCTGGAGGCCCAAGATATGACCAGAAGGGCGGAGGCCATATTGTCCGGCGGGGCCCGGGTGGTGCTGCGCACCGGCTATTGCGGCGCGGCGGACTGGCTGAAGGAAAAGGGCATTCCCTTTGAGACGCTGGACCGGATGTATCTGGAGCAGGAGGATTTCGATTGCCTGGCCCAGGCGCTGGCCCAGGCAGTGGCCCGGATGGAAGGAGAAGTGGCCTACGGGGTGCTGGACCTGCGGGACGAGAGCGTGAAGCGCCTGACGGCCCTGCGGCCCCAGGCCCGGCTGTGCCCCGGCGTGCCGGTGGAGGGGCCCTTGTCTGCCTGGGCCATGGGGCCCTGTCAGTGCTTTGCCGCCAGTGACCTGGGGGAGACGCTGATCGAGGCAGGGGTGTCTACCCTGGTGCGGGAGATCGCCTCGCCCACCCTGGCCTCCGAGGTGAAGCTGGCCCTGATGGCCCGCTATCCCGAGGAGCAGACCATTTATCTGTACCAAGGCCAGGGCGCACCCCAGGCAATTGCCCTGGAGGACTTGGACCGGCAGGGGCATTACGATCACAGGACCAGCGCCTTTGTGCCCGCCCAGCGGCGGCTGGACCGGCTGGAGCGGATGGGGTTTTACGAGCTGGAGCGGGTCATTCGCACCCTGCGGGGGCCCCAGGGCTGCCCTTGGGACCGAGCCCAGACCCACGAGAGCCTGCGCCCCTACGTGGTGGAGGAAGCCTGGGAGGTGTGCGACGCCATCGACCGGGGCGAACCGCTGGACCTGTGCGAGGAGCTGGGGGACCTGCTTTTGCAGGTGAGCCTGCACTGCGACATCGCCCGGCAATACGGCGAATTTACCCTGGACGACGTGACCAGCGGCATTTGCCGCAAGATGCTGCGGCGGCATCCCCACGTATTCGGGGACAGGCGGGGCGAGGATATAGGGATCCTGTGGGAGGAAGCCAAGCGCCGGGAAAAAGGCCAGCAAAGCGACCTGGACGTCCTGCGGGGCGTGGCCCAGGGCCTGCCTGGGCTGATGCGGGCACAAAAGGTGCTGGGCAAAGCGGCCAAGGCGGAAAAGGCGCTCCCGGAGGCAGGGCCGGGAGGCTGGAAGGACCAGGAGGCGCTGGGCGACGCGCTGCTGGCGCTGTGCGAAGCCGCCCGCCGGCAGGGCTGGAACGCCGAAATGGCCCTGAAGGCGGCGGTAGACCGCTTCATCCAGTCCTGCCAGGAGGAGGCCTCTTTGTAAAGTTTGCGGACCGGCAGGAATATGCCTTGCCGGGCACGAATATCTCTGCGGTTATGCATTTGGAGCCCATCATAAATTGGAGGTGCCTATCCCATGAATAAGACTACTTTTGTCGCCGCCCTGGCGGAGAAGACCGGCCTGACCCTGAAGCAAGCGGACGCCGCCCTGGAAGCGGTGATGGACATCATCGTGGAAGAACTGAAGAAGGGTGAGAAGGTACAGCTCACCGGCTTCGGAACCTTCGAAGTGCGGGAACGCGCCGAGCGGGAAGGCCGCAATCCGGCCACGGGGGAAATCATTCGCATTGAGGCGTCCAAGGCCCCGGCGTTCAAGGCGGGGAAGAAGTTTAAGGACGCGCTGTAAGGGGGCCATTCCCTCTATTTTACACATGACACATGCGCCGGCTCGGCCGTCCGGGCAGGGGCGGTTCCCGCGCCGCAGGCGCCGGCCTTCCAGGAATGACCGGTGCGGCACGGCCTTTGTCAGGGTTCGGCGGGCGGCGCCGCTGGGGCCGGGGGTGTTATGCGAGACGATTCCGGCGCCTGACGCGATTATCGCCGCCGGTGGAAAGCGGCGCGGGCTGCCGGGACCAGGCGAAGGGCGGAGCATGTATCGTGCTCCGCTAATTTTCTGACAGGGGGCAGGGTATGAAAAGGCAGAACGAAAAAAAACAGCAACAGAAAAAGGGGAGCGCCCCCGGCGAAAACGCCCAGCAGGCGCAGACCATGCGCCTGGACAAATACTTAAAGGTATCCCGGATCATCAAACGCCGGTCGGTGGCCAACGAGGCCTGCGACACGGGCCATGTGATGCTTAACGGCAAGGAGGCCAAGGCGGGGGCCGAGGTGCGGGTGGGGGACATCATCTCCGTGCGCTACGGAGAGCGGCTCACCCAGTACGCGGTGGTGACCCTGTCGGAGCACGTGCTCAAGCAGGACGCGGCGGGCATGTACCGGGTGATTCCCGGATGAATTGCTGGGCCGTGGTGGTGGCCGCCGGCCGAGGACTCAGGGCGGGGCTGCCCATCAATAAAGCGCTGTACCCCTTGGGAGGCAGGTCGGTTTTGCGCCGCAGCCTGGACGCCCTGGCCGCCTGCGGTCTGATCCAGGGGGCGGTGCTGGTGATTTCTCCCCAGGACCGGCAAGCCTACCGGGCCCTGGCGGACCGGGAGGGGGAAAGCCCCCTGGTCAGGGCGGTGGTAGAGGGGGGAGAGACCCGGCAGCAGTCGGTATACAACGGGCTGCTGGCCCTGCCGCCCCAGGTGGAGCTGGCCGCCATCCACGACGCGGCCCGGGCGCTGGTGCCGGAAGTGGTGGTGCGCCGGGCGGTGCTGGACGCTCAAGAATTCGGCAGCGGCGTGGCCGCTTCGGCGGTGACCGACACGGTGAAGCAGGTGGACGCCCTGGGCCGGGCGGTGAAGACATTGGACCGGGACGCCCTGCGCACGGTGCAGACCCCTCAGGTCTTCCGGCGGGAGGAGATCTTGCGGGCCCACCAGCAGGCGCTGGCGGAGGGCTATTCCGCCACCGATGACGCGGCGTTGATGGAGCGGTATTTTGGCCCGATTCACCTGTCCCTGTGCGGGGCGGGCCAGGATAATCCCAAGCTGACCGCCCAGGAGGATATCGGGAGGATGGAGGGTATGCTGTACCGGAAAATGCGGGTGGGCCACGGCTTTGACGCCCACCGGCTGGAGGCGGGCCGGGCGCTGGTGCTCTGCGGGGTGACCGTGCCCTGGGACAAGGGGCTGGCGGGGCATTCCGACGCCGACGTGGCGGTACATGCCCTGATGGACGCCCTGTTGGGGGCGGCGGGGCTGGGGGATATCGGGGGCATGTTTCCCGACACCGATCCGGCCACCCAGGGCATTTCCTCCATGGCGCTGCTGAAGGAGGTAACGGCCCGGCTGGAGCGGGAGGGATTTGAACCGCTGAATTGCGACGTGACCATCGTGGCCCAGCGGCCCAAGCTGGCCCCCTATATCGGGCAGATGCGGGACAACGTGGCCCAGGCGCTGGGCCTGGACCGGACAAGCGTGAATGTAAAGGCCACCACCACCGAGGCTATGGGTTACGAGGGCCGGGGCGAGGGCATATCGGCCCACGCGGTGGCTTTGATAGGAGGAAAGGACCCATGCAGTCTTTGATACGGGATGGCGCCCTGGCGGCTCAGGGGGCCGAGAAGATCCAGTGGGCGCGGCGCCACATGCCGCTGCTCCAGCGGCTGGAGGAGGAATTTGCCCGGGAAAAGCCCTTTGAGGGGCTGCGGGTGGCCATGTCCATCCACCTGGAGGCCAAGACGGCCCGGGCGGCGCTGCTGTTTCAGGCGGGCGGGGCCCAGGTGTTCGCCACCGGCTGCAATCCCCTGTCCACCCAGGACGACGTGGCAGCGGCCCTGGCCGGGCAAGGGGTGACGGTAAGCGCCTGGCACGGGGCCACCGAGGCGGAGTACCACGACCACCTGGTGCGCACCCTGTCCTGCAAGCCCCATCTCATCGTGGACGACGGAGGCGACCTGGCCCAGATCTTGCTGGACCAGCGGCCCGACTTGGCGGAAAACCTGATGGGGGGCGGGGAGGAGACCACCACCGGGGTGATGCGCCTGAAGGCCCGGGCGGCCCAGGGGCAGCTGGCCTTCCCCATGATTTGCGTCAACGACGCCCGGATGAAGTATCTGTTCGACAACCGCTACGGCACCGGCCAGTCGGTGCTGGACGGCATCATGCGCACCACCAACCTGATCGTGGCGGGCAAGGAAGTGGTGGTGGCGGGATACGGCTGGTGCGGCAAGGGGGCCAGTATGCGCCTCAAGGGCATGGGCGCCCGGGTGATCGTGTGCGAGGTGGACCCGGTAAAGGCGGTGGAGGCGGCCATGGATGGCTTTGCCGTGATGACCATGGACCAGGCCGCCCCCCGGGGCGACCTGTTCCTCACGGTTACCGGCTGCCGGGACGTGATCACCGTGGAGCACATGGTCAAGATGAAGGACGGCGCGGTGCTGTGCAACGCGGGCCACTTCGACGTGGAGGTGGACGTAAAGGGCCTGCGCCAGGCGGCGGTGCGCAGCTGGAACGCCCGCCACAATATCCGGGGCTTTGAGCTGCCCGGGGGCAACACGGTATACCTGCTGGCCCAGGGGCGGCTGGTGAATCTGGCCGCCGGGGACGGGCATCCGGCGGAGATCATGGATATCAGCTTTGCCCTGCAGGCGCTATGCGCCCGGTACATGGCCCGCAACCACCGGCGGCTGTCCGGGGCAGTGCCGGTGCCCCCGGAGATCGACCGGCAGGTGGCGCGGATGAAGCTGGAGGCGCTGGGCATGGACATCGACCAACTGACGCCCCAGCAGCGGGCCTATTTGGGAGAGGAGGCGCAAGGCCTATGATCCTGGTGGACAACGTGAAGCTGTATACCGGGGAGCGCAGCTTTCCCGACGGCGCGGTGCTGGTGGAGGGGGAGAAGATCCTCTACGCCGGCAGCCGGGCGGCCTGCCCCAAGGCGGAGCAAGCCCGGCGGATAGACGGCCGGGGCGGCATCCTGATGCCCGGCTTCTATAATGCCCACTGCCACGGGGCCATGACCCTGATGCGGGGGGTGGGCTCCGACCTCAACCTGATGGACTGGCTGGGCAAGATCTGGCCCATCGAAAAGGGGCTGACGCCGGACATCGTCTATTGGGGCAGCCTCCACGGGATAATGGAGATGCTGCGCCGGGGCACGGTGGCCTTCGCCGACAGCTATTTTATGGAGGACCAGGTGGGCCGGGCCGCCCTGGACGCGGGCATCCGGGTGAACCTGTCCCGGGCCTGCACCGACAAGGAGGGCGTGGACAGCGTCACCGGGCTGTACCGCCAGTGGCAGGGCCAGGGCCAGGGCCGCATCCGGGTGAGCATGGGGGTACACGGGGAGTATACCTCCACCCCCCAGGTGGTGGCCTACGCGGTGGAAAAGGGCCGTGCCCTGGGGGCGGGCTTTCACATCCACCTGTCGGAAACCCAGGGCGAGGTGGAGGGCTGCCGCCAGCGCCACGGGGTGAGCCCGGTCCGGTATTTCCGGGATCTGGGCCTGTTCGACAGCCCCACCCTGGCCGCCCACTGCGTCCACGTAGACGAGGAGGACATCGCCATCCTGGCGGAAAAAGGGGTGTGGGCGGTACACAACCCGGCCAGCAACATGAAATTGGCCAGCGGCTTCGCCCCGGTGTGCAGGATGCTCCAGGCGGGGGTCAAGGTGGCCCTGGGCACCGACGGCGCTTCCAGCAACAACCGGCTGGACATGCTCAGCGATATGCGCCTGGCCTCCCTGCTGCAAAAGGGCTTTACCGGCGACCCCACCGCCCTGGGCGGGGCCCAGGCCTTCGCCATGGCTACCCGGACAGGCGCCCTGGCCATGGGCTGGCCCCAGTGCGGGCTGCTCCAGGAGGGGATGCAGGCGGATATGGCGCTGCTGGACGGCGGGGCGGAAAACCTGTGCCCCACCCCGGATCTGCCCGCCGCCATCGTCTACGCCGCCCAGGGCCTCAACGTGCGCATGACCATGGTCCAGGGCAAGGTGCTGTATCAGGACGGGGAATTCCCCACCCTGGACAAGGAAAAGATCATCTGGAAGGCGGAAGAGGCGGCCCGGCAGCTGGGCGTGTACTGATTGCCACCCCCCGGCGGGTCCCTGGCCCGCAGCCAAGGGCCGGGACCCGCCGGATACGGGGCAGGCCCGCCGGACAGGAGAGGGCCGGGCCCGCTAGATAAGGAACCGAGTTGCCGGACAGGAGAGGGCCGGGCCCGCCGGATACGGGGCAGAGCCGCCGGGCTGGGCCGCCGGGGCTTTCGGGGGCGGCTGGACTGATCCCGGGATGGGGGAAAGGGAGGCGGGAGATGTAAAATTCTCTCGCGCCCTTGACAAGCCCTGCCCGCTTGGCTATAATTTTGCAGAATGCAATGGGGAATGGCCGGCGCGGCCGGCTGTCCAAGAAAGAGGTGGGCGTATGCGGCTGTTTGCGGGCGGCCAGGTGTACCGGCGCGGCCGGCTCCAGCGCCTGGACGTGGCGGTGGACCAGGGGCGCATTGTTGCCGTTTCCGATTTTATTGCCCCCCGTCCCACATGGGAAGTCACCCAATTGGCGGGGCGGCTGTTGACACCGGGTTTCGTGGATGTGCATGTGCATCTTCGGGAGCCGGGTTTTTTTTATAAGGAGACCATAGCCAGCGGAACCTTGGCGGCGGCCAGCGGCGGGTACACCGCCCTGTGCGCCATGCCCAACGTAAAGCCCGCCCCGGATACCCCCGCCGCCCTGGAACCCACCCTGGAGGCCATCGCCCGGTCGGCCCTGGTGCGGGTGTATCCCTACGGCTGCCTCACCATGGGCCGCCGGGGGCGGGGAGAGATGGCGGACCTGGAGGGGATGCTGCCCTACGTATGCGGCTTTTCCGACGACGGCACCGGGGTGCAGGAGGACGGGCTGATGGCCGCCCTCATGGACCGGGCGGGGGCGCTGGACGCCCTCATCGCCGCCCACTGCGAGGTGGAGTCCCTGGCGGCGGGGGGCTGCATCCACCAGGGGGACTACGCCAGGGCCCACGGCCTGCCCGGCATTCCCGCCAGCAGCGAGTGGGAGATGGTGGCCCGGGATTTGGATTTGGCCAAAACCCACCCCTGCCGCTATCACGTGTGCCACGTGTCTTGCGCCCGCACCCTGGAGCTGATCCGCCAGGCCAAGGCCCAGGGGGTGGACGTGACCTGCGAGACCGGGCCCCACTACCTGCTGCTGTGCGACCAGGATTTGCAGGACGATGGCCGGTTCAAGATGAACCCGCCCCTGCGCAGCGCCCAGGACCGGGAGGCGCTGGTGGAGGGGCTGCTGGACGGCACCATCGATATGATCGCCACCGACCACGCCCCCCACAGCCGGGAGGAAAAGGCAGGGGGTCTGCGCCGCAGCCTGATGGGGGTGGTGGGGCTGGAGACCGCCTTCCCCATCCTGTATCAGGGGCTGGTGAAGGCGGGGCGGCTGCCCCTGGAGCGGCTGCTGCACCTGATGTGCGACGCGCCCCGGCTGCGCTTCCGGCTGCCCGGCGGCATCGAGGAGGGGCAAAGCGCCGACCTGGCGGTGTGGGACCTGAAGGAGGAATGGGTGGTGGAGCCGGACAAGTTCCACTCCCTGGGGCGGGCCACCCCCTTTGCCGGGCAGAGGGCGGCGGGCCGCTGTGTGGAAACCGTGGTGGGAGGAAAGAGCGTATGGAAAGGCTAGGCTATCAGTCCTATCAAATTGTGGAGAACCGGCAGGTGGCCCTGAACGTCTACCGCCTGGAGGCGGAGGGGCCCACCGGCATGGCCGCCCGTCCGGGGCAGTTCGCCCAGATCAAGGCGCCGGGCTATTTCCTGCCCCGGCCCCTGTCCATCTGCGATTGGACGCCCAGCCGGCTGATCTTCCTGTACAAGGCCATCGGCGGGGGCACCCAGGCCCTGAGCCAGGCGCATCCGGGGGAGCGGCTGGAGATATTGGCCGGGCTGGGCAACGGCTTTGACGAGGCGCTGGCAGGGGAGAATCCCCTGCTGGTGGGGGGCGGCTTGGGCGCGGCGCCCCTGTACGCCCTGGCCCGGCGGCTGGCAGTGAAGAGCCGGGTCACCGTGGCGCTGGGCTTTCAAGGGGCCCGAGACGTGATTCTGGCGGAGGAATTTTCTGCCCTGGGGGCCAAGGTGCTGTTGACTACCGTGGAGGGAGACGCGGGGCAGCCCGGCCTGGTGACCCAGGCCCTGGAGCAACTGCCCGCCCCCTCTCAGGTATACGCCTGCGGCCCGGAACCCATGCTGCGGGCGGTCAGGCGGCTGTATCCCCAGGGCTGGTACAGCCTGGAGGGGCGCATGGCCTGCGGCGTGGGGGCCTGCATGGGCTGCACCATTGAGACCGCTTCGGGCCCCAAGCGCGTGTGCGCAGACGGGCCGGTGTTCAAAGGGGAGGAATTGCTATGGTAAATACCCAGGTATGCCTCAGCGGGCTCACCCTGGCCAATCCGGTGGTGGGGGCCAGCGGCACCTTCGGCTACGGGGCGGAGTTCGCCCAGTATTACGACATCAACTGCCTGGGCTCCTTTTCCTTTAAGGGCACCACCCTGTCCCCCCGGTTCGGCAACCAGGGGATACGGGTGGCCGAGTGCCCCGCCGGGATGCTCAACAGCGTGGGCCTGCAAAACCCTGGGGTGGACAAGGTGATCCAGGAGGAACTGCCCCGGCTGCGCCGGTTCTTCCACAAGCCGGTGATCGCCAACGTGAGCGGCTTCTCCATCGAGGAATACGTAAAGACCTGCGCCGCCCTGGACCGGCAGGAGCAGGTGGGGCTCATCGAGCTCAACATCTCCTGTCCCAACGTCCACGGCGGCGGCATGAGCTTTGGCTTTGACCCCGCCCTGGCCGCCCAGGTGGTGAAGGCGGTGAAGGCCCAGGTCAAAAAGCCCCTGTACGTCAAGCTGACCCCCAACGCTCCGGACATCGTAGCCGTGGCTCGGGCCTGCCAGGAGGCGGGGGCCGACGGGCTCAGCCTGATCAATACGGTGCTGGGGATGCGTATCGACCTGGCCACCCGCCGGCCCCTGCTGGGCAACGTCACCGGCGGGCTGTCCGGCCCCGCCATCCTGCCCATCGCCCTGAGCATGGTGTACCGGGTCTACGAGGCGGTGTCCATTCCCATCATGGGCATGGGCGGGGTATCCAGCGCCCGGGACGTCATCGAGATGATGCTGGCCGGGGCCACTGCGGTGCAGGTGGGGGCGGCCAACCTGGTGGACCCCCTGTGCTGCAAGAAGATCGTGGAGGCGCTGCCCGGCCAACTGGAGGCCATGGGCGTGGAGGATATACAGACCATCATAGGAGGTGCCCACAGGTGAAAAGAGACGTGATCATCGCCCTGGATTTTGAGAGCGGGGAAAAGGCCCTGGCCTTTCTGGACCAGTTTCCCCAGGGAGAAAAGCCCTACGTGAAGATCGGCATGGAGCTGTTCTACGCCCAGGGCCCGGACATCGTGCGCCAGGTGAAGGGCCGGGGCCATAAGGTATTCCTGGACCTTAAGCTGCACGACATCCCCAATACGGTGAAAAAGGCCATGAAGGTGCTCTCCGCCCTGGACGTGGACATGGTAAACCTCCACGCCGCAGGCACCGCCGACATGATGCGCGCCGCCCTGGAGGGCCTGGTCCGCCCCGACGGCTCCCGGCCCATCCTGTTGGCCGTCACCCAGCTTACCTCCACCAGCCAGGAGCGGATGGAGAAGGAGCTGCTCATCCAGCGGCCCATCGCCCAGGTGGTGGCCTCCTACGCCCGGCTGGCCCAGAGCGCCGGCCTGGACGGGGTGGTGTGCTCCCCCCTGGAGGCCGCCCTGGTGAAGGAGAGCTGCGGCGCGGATTTCCTCACCGTCACCCCGGGCATCCGCTTTGCCGGCGCCCAGGCGGATGACCAAAAGCGCATCATGACCCCCGCCCTGGCCCGGGAGGGCGGCAGCGACTTCATCGTGGTGGGCCGGCCCATCACCCAGGCCCCCGACCCGGTGGCCGCCTACCGCCGCTGCGTGAGGGAATTCCTGGGCCAATAGGGCCTGCCGGACCATGAGCGTTTCCGTGCCGGAAAGCAATTGGCGAAGCCATGAAAATGATCCGGCGATATGAAAGGAGGCATTTCCATGAAAAAGAAGATTGCCCGGGCGCTGTTGTCCATTCAGGCGGTGTTTCTGCGGCCCGATCAGCCCTTTACCTGGGCCAGCGGCATCAAGAGCCCCATCTACTGCGACAACCGCCTCACCCTCACCGCGCCCAAGGTGCGCACCCAGGTGGAGGAGGGGCTCAAGAGCCTCATCGAAAAGCATTATCCCCAGGCGGAGGTGCTCATGGGCACCAGCACGGCGGGCATCGCCCACGCCGCCATTACCGCCCACCTGATGGGCCTGCCCATGGGCTACGTCCGCTCGGGCAATAAGGACCACGGCCGGGGCAACCGCATCGAGGGCAAGCTGGAGGCGGGCCAAAAGGTGGTGGTGGTGGAGGACCTGATCTCCACCGGCGGCAGCGTGCTGGAGGTGGTCCAGGCCCTGCGGGAAGCGGGGGCCCAGGTGCTGGGCGTGGTCAGCATCTTCACCTACGGCATGAAGAAGGGCCTGGACCGCATGGCCCAGGAGCAGGTGGAAAACCACAGCCTTACCGACCTGGACACCCTGGTGGAGGTAGCCGCCCAGGAAGGCTACATTGCCCCCGGGGATGTGGAGCGGCTGTTGGCCTTCCGGGACAATCCCTCCGACGAGAGATGGATGGCCAAGTAGGCCAAGAGGACCTCAAAACAAACGGCATACCAATGTACGGCATGTTAGGAGGACAATATGCGTCACCTCATCGACATTACCGACATGTCCATTGACGAGATCGACCGGATTCTGGATTTGGCGGACGACATCATCGCCAACGGCCCCAAGTACGCCCACGTGATGCAGGGCAAGAAATTGGCTACCCTGTTCTTTGAGCCCAGCACCCGCACCCGCCTGAGCTTCGAGGCGGCCATGCTGGAGCTGGGCGGCAGCGTGCTGGGCTTCTCCGAAGCCCAGTCCAGCTCCGCCGCCAAGGGGGAGAGCGTTTCCGACACGGTGCGCACCGTGTCCTGCTACGCCGACATCATCGCCATGCGCCACCCCAAGGAGGGCGCGCCCATGGCCGCTTCCCGCAAGCTGGCCGTGCCCCTCATCAACGCCGGGGACGGCGGCCACTGCCACCCCACCCAGACCCTCACCGACCTGCTCACCATCCGCCGGGAAAAGGGCAGGCTGGGCGGCCTGACCGTGGGCATGTGCGGGGACCTTAAGTTCGGCCGCACGGTGCATTCCCTGCTCAACGCCATGTCCCGGTATCAGGACGTGAAGTTCGTGCTCATCTCCCCGGAGGAACTGCGGGCGCCGGGCTATGTCACCGCCATGCTCCAGAACTGCGGCGCGGCCTACCGGGAAATGACCAGCCTGGAGGAGGCCATGCCCCATCTGGACATCCTGTACATGACCCGGGTGCAGCGGGAGCGGTTCTTCAACGAGGCCGACTATATTCGCCTGAAGGACACCTATATCCTCACCGCCCGCAAGCTGGAAAGCGCCAAGGCCGACCTGTCCATCCTCCATCCCCTGCCCCGGGTCAACGAGATCGCCACCGAGGTGGACGACGACCCCAGAGCGGTGTATTTTAAGCAGGTGTATTACGGCAAGATCGTGCGCATGGCGCTGATGATGACCATGTTGGGGGTGAAAGCGTGAATATCGACAGCATTCGCACCGGCATCGTGCTGGATCATATCCCCGCCGGGCGGGGAATGGAGATATACAAGTACTTAAAATTGGGCAAGCTGGATTGCAGCGTGGCCATCATCAAAAACGCCAAGAGCAAAAAGCTGGGCCGGAAGGACATCATCAAGATCGACGAGGACCTGGACGTGGACCTGGACGCCCTGGCCTATATCGATCCGGGCATTACCATCAACGTCATCAAGGACGGCAAATTGGTGGAAAAGCGGGATCTGGCGTTGCCCCAACGAATTGTGAACATCCTCAAGTGCAAAAATCCCCGGTGCATCACCTCGGTGGAGCCCGGGTTGGATCAGGTGTTCCTGCTTTCCAATCCTGAAAAGCGGGCTTACCGCTGCGCTTATTGCGAGGAAGAAATGAGCGATTCCGCCCTATAATTCCAAAAACTTTTCCCCCATCCCCGGACCCGCTGCAAGGCGCCAGCGGGTCCGCCTTTTACCGCCCCACCCCGCCATGGGCGCTTATGTGCGATTGCCCAGGC